>Ga0126342_10001066_pt1 | contig 36224 bp, 28 predicted proteins | sample Cyp1metagenome_FD_92528 | JGI IMG/M metagenome (GOLD analysis project Ga0126342, IMG submission 92528) | Coral microbial communities from Lord Howe Island, Old Settlement Bay, Australia - Cyphastrea 1 metagenome | ecosystem: Host-associated > Invertebrates > Cnidaria > Coral ... | reverse complement strand
CAACTGTTTCCACCCAGGTTCTCCCAGGAAATCCCGGAAACCCCACAAAAGCGCAGAAAATAACACCCAGGTTCTCCCAGGAAATTCCGGAAACCCACAAAAATGCAGAAAATAACACCCAGGTTCTCCCAGGAAATCCCGGAAACCCCACAAAAGCGCAGAAAATAACACCCAGGTTCTCCCAGGAAATCCCGGAAACCCCACAAAATCGCAGAAAATAACTCCCAGGTTCTCCCAAAAAATCCCGGAAACCCACAAAATCACAGGCAATCACTAATTTCCTGGGAGAACCTGGGAGAACCTGGGAGAACCTGGGAGAACCTGGGAGAACCTGGGAGAACCTGCAAGTTGGGATTGGCCTGGGCAGACTTAGGCGGACCTGGGCCGACCTGGACGGGGGTAGCCTGAATAAACCACGCATATGTAAACCAGAGCACAATTGGATGGGACACCATTAACGAATAGTGCCGAACCAACACCGTTTTGATATGTATCCGGCACCATTCAAAAACCAGTCTTAACACCCAGAAACCCTCCAAAATTAAAACCCAGGCCACAGAATCCTGATTTATATTATATGCATTACAGGGGTTTATCAATATATTATGTTAAATTGTATTGTTATAGATTATACGATATATATATATGTATATATATATATAGTGTTCAAACATTTGAAATACATATTATGTTCAACATATATATATATACTTCACTGGCTGAATTAAGAAAGTTCACCAACTTGCAAATAATTTGAATAATGCCATTTTGGGGTCATTTTCCCTACTAACCATCCTTGCGGTGACATCACAGTGAGATCATTATACTTTAAACAAATACAATCACATATATATATATATATAATAATAATAAAATATATATATAATATACATATATTATGCCCTATGTCTAAACAATATGTAAATATAAAACAACAAACCATAAAATAGAGACATGCACGTATTGAAACATTTGAAACAAACGTGCATAATATGTAATAACAACTATACAGTACATGTACAATGTATACAATCATATTGCGATTAAAAACAAACATGTTTATACGATGCACTTGCGCATGTGTAGGCACACAAAACATATGTACAGAAAACGATGTCCGGGTTCTGATCACCAAGGCGGCGTTGATCAGAAAAACCGTGCATGGAAAATGTTCGAAACACTGCCAACTACTGGAACGGTTCATACTAAACCTATTTCTTCACTAGAAAATGGCAAGGTGCAACCATCAAGGGTCCAGAGATTGGACTTCCAGTTGCTCAATAAAAAACAGGGCCGCAAACCGAGGAACCAAAACCCACAATATGCGAAGCGAACCCGTGATGCATGTTCGGTGGTTGCTGTGGTCACTGAAATCGGTGTCACATTCGGAGACCCCAATGCTTGGAACCCAGGGTTTTAGAACTTATAGCCAGCCATGTGTCTAAACACAATACTACTGGGGGAACGGACAATGATCCTAGATGGTCAAACCCAGCTTTCACTTACAGTTCCATGTCTGGTTGGGTTTCAAGAAGGGTCAGCCAACGACCTTGGTATAATATGATATAAGCCAAACTTTCCAAAGAGACCACACGAACAAGTGGCAAAACGAGATGGCTTGTTTGCGTTCAAGAAACAATTCCTAAAAACCTCAGCGCTACAGTAATTTTTCGATATTATTTCCACGATGCTGCTACATGGTAACATGTGAATATCAACAGACAGCGACCTGAAGAGGCAAGGCCGAAGAGCAATTCCTCTGACGTAATCACCTGACCGACCCGGGGCGACGTTTGGTCACAGGATGCCAGAATCTACCCCAAGACGCTCCGATCCCCCCCTAAAAGGCAAGTTGGCTATCTTGGCCACGGCACCGGCACGCGCATGCGACCTACGAGTCTTCCAGGGAGATGATGAGTTTCATTCCATCTCATTCCAGCAACTCGTTTCGTTCTTCGTCTTTTGGAACGACAAGCAGGTTATTTAATATGTTTTCGCACTCGGACCGTCATGTGCTGTTGTCTCTCCCAATCAAAATGCTTTAGAATGAGGTCAAGCACTGGTCAGATTCAACATGACAAACCAAAAGGTGGTCCAATCTGTTGAACCTGCAACAAACTTACCCAAGCACCAATTGTATCTAATTGTCATTCAGCTGAATCACAATCACTTGCAGAAACATGCAGAAACAATGTGCTCTGCCAAGAGCGCAACATACGAACAAAATGTCAAAAACAAAATCAAAAATAAGCGCTGAAAATGGCGTGGGGTTCCATTGAACTTCCGGCAGCAGCAAATTCAATACATTGCAGAATTGCAGAATGAAAATGCTGGTTAGTATCATCCGTGTTCCCCACTATTTTATATAAGTTTTGGGTCACCTTGTGAAGTGATTGATCTAAGCATGATGAATCAACACGGACTTTTGGAGACATCCCCCAACAGACCAACGGTTTTGCCACGAGAAGTGCGCATTGCGACGAGTAAACTCGAGCATCCACTACGGCGCAAACTGAAGGATAACGGCGGCTTTCTTCAATCAACATATGGGTTTGTCTGAAGATAGGATACCACCAAAATCTAGCAAGCTGCTGGTAATATCCGATGATAGCAATTGAACCATGAAAAAAACATCGTATCCCTGTATACTGGTTGGATCTGGTTGGTCAATGAGATTCCAGCGGTCCCTCCCCGAAGGAAACAAAAAACATACTAAGACCTCATCTGATTGGTGGTTTCAACCATCTTGAAAATATGAGTTCGTCAATGGGAAGGATGACATCCCATACATGAAATGGAAAAATAGCCCAAATCTTTGAAACCACCAACCAGTGATTATTATATAACCATTATATATTAATCAATTAACCATCATTAACCATAATTTACCATCATTAACCATCATTAACCATCATTAACCATCATCAACCATCATTAACCATCATCAACCATCATTAACCATCATTAACCATCATTAACCATCATTACCCCATACTATCAATCAACAAGTCATTAAACCCTTGATGCATGAGCGCAATCAAGGTGAAAGATGATGGTCTTGGACATTGCCCAAATGGTTGTGTTTCTCCATCAGCCAGGCGACCCTTGAGACACGATTTAAGGGTTGCTTGAATCCCACTGAAGATGTGTTTCCATAACTGGACCCCCAAAATGGATGGTTTAAAAAGTTTAAAGTGGACAATTCCATGAAAATGGAAGGTTGAGGGATACCTCCATTCTAGGAAACCTCCATTCTAGGAAACCTCCATTCTAGGAAACCTCCATGGAGGACGCCGTGGAAATGATTTCTCCCTGGTTGAAGTAAGAGAGTGACACTCCTATGGGTAAAGCAGTGGTATACATTGGGACAGTGTATGAGCGGGTGTTCTTCCTTGCTGCCTTAGTAAGGGTTTGTGAAATGCCGCATTGTTTTTGGAATTTCTGCGGCTGCTGCGAGATTTCATTCTCTTGTTTTTGAAACCAATTTTGGGGACTAGAACACATCGTTGGAGCAACCATACCATCAGATGGACACATCAATAATTGACCCATTTGTCCAGCGAAAGCATAGGCTCAATAAGGAACCATTCAATCTTATGAAAGCTTCACTGAGCTTGGACATCACCTCCTTTCGGACGACACAGCCAAAAATATGCAAACGTGGACTCGCAAGGGCGTATTTAAAGCGGGTATCATACACTTATTTGCAAAATATCAGATAGGAGCTTTTTAAACCACTACTAGCAGCTTGGTAAGCTTTTATTGTCTGTTTCTACCTGTGCAGATTCTTTATTTATCGGGGGGGACGTCAAGTAGGGGGGAACGTTGGAATCCCATTAAAATTGGTATCCCCATTATGGGCTAACATAAAACCCAACAAACCACTCAAACAACCAAACAACAAAGGTATGTTTACTGGCTCCATTTTTCATAGTCCATGGTTCAAAGCGCAAACCACAATGGACAAATTTCTATGGGTTTGCAACTTGCATCCCGGTTCGTGAGTAATGCTAATACGGTTTTTAAACCCCTTCCATATCAGATCTCCCCGCTTATATGCAAATTTACTTCACAAGATCATATCGCTAAGAGTCCTACATTCTTCGCGATATTTTCCTCGCGAAGAAACATGTCAACAGCACAGCTTCACCGATTTGGACTTGCGATCGCGACACCCCAAACCTAAAGGTCTCAGCGTGTCAAATGCTGGAGAACCACTGTAAAGGACTCTTAACTTGACTGATCCCAATCTTATAAATATACATATTGCGATGCAAACGAAGGATCTATATAATAAATGCACAAATATGTATGTTGGACACAAGTGTATCAAAAATATGGTATGAATCGATGCATTTGCGACAGAATCGAATTCTAAACTGATATGTGAATGTGTGGGAGCAGCACTTGTGGGAGGTTGTGACAACAAAATATAGTCAATCATAATGTGTCCCGGGAGATATTGGAGATATAGCTGGTCCATCAGTACTAATAGTGACTAACTAGTGTGACGAGCCATGACATGCTGTTGCCTCGCATTGACATGTGAAGCTTGCCTTTCCCAATTCATATGGAGATTTCCTAAAATAGGGGTAGTCCCAAATCATTCATTTTCACCCATTGTGGGGTACCACCATTGTAAACGATCCAGCTAGTAAACCAACATAAACCAATTATAAACCATCATAAACCATTGGTTTATATATGGATTTTCCATGACATAAACCATCCAGCTAGTGGGGTACCCCCATGACTATGGAAAAACCACCATCTGGGATCAAACGTTGTTTTTTTTGTGCGCGGTTCGTGTGAAGTACCATCTTCTCAGCGAAAAAATCGGGATCTTACGCCGTCTTGCGCCCCTACTACGGATGTGTTTACTGTGAAAAATGAGAAAAATACAAAGCAATGCTCTTACACGCATTCAATTCATGCTATTCCGAAATTCAAAACACAATTCTAAATCAGGTGTATACACTGTAAGAATACACTGTAATATGTGTCTTTACGTAGAAGCTTTTCATGCAGCACGCCAAGACCAGTTTGGTTGAATTCTTCACATCAAATTGTACCAAACCCTTTCTTTTAAGTTGAAAAGACAATGTTTTTTTCTATGATCATTAGCTGCCCGCCACGATACTCAATCCTTCCCACAACTCGACTTCGATGCGCATCCCAGTTGGCAAGTGCTTAGCACATGATTGATGTATGTATATATATATATACATACATGTACAGCAACCCCCCGAAAGATAGAAAAGTACATTCCAAAAACAAAAGAACATTTCTATATTTTTGGCGATTACCCTGTATATATATACATGTATTTATTTATATACACACACATAGGTTTTAAATCATAATCATTCTCCATACCAACGGGGATGGGCTTTTGGTTTGCTACCACCTGGAGATGTGTTCAAACTTATCGCATTGCTTTTGACCAAAATCGGATAGATCAGTTCAGTGATCAGGGATCTATTCACCAGTTTACAACTATATGGGGGGTTCCTAAGATGGGGGTACGCCAATAGCTGGATTTTGTTTATAGTGGGAAATCCTATTAGCAAGGATGATTTGAAGCTACGCCTATTTTAGGAAACCTCCATATGTACTATTCTGCTTGTGGCCCAACGTTTGCTGCTCCCATCCCCACGGTGGAGTTGCTTGTATCCCCAGTGTTTCTGTACAAAGGTGCATAACAATTCTCGGACCTTTCAAATCCAAGTACCCCATCATATTTCAATATGATCATATTTGTGGTTCAAAACCTTAAGTCGGGGAGCTTGTCTACAAGAAAACAGTTTTTTGTTGACTAAATCCACCCCAAAAAAAAGTTATCACCTACATCTCCGTGGTGCGTGGCTGAAGCATCTTCTTTTAACAATATGGCTCCTTCCATTCCATGGGTTATCATCTTTCCGTAACATTCAACGGCCGATTTGGCATCAGCAATGTTGAGACAAACCCAGTAAGCGTAAAATGTCCGTATTCTTGAATAGCCTCCAATTCTGTTGGATAGAAACTAAACAGAATCAAACATAATCATATTTGATCCCCGAATTGTCTAGCTCAGTTATTTATTAAATTAAACCCGCCCTCAAAATACTTGGATTTGCTTAAGGGTTCCTCAAAACATCAAGAATATTCACTTAATCGATTCCCAGTCATGGTGGATTTCCCATTGGGAAAATAAAAACCACCTTAAACAAACCCAGATAATAACATTTTGGGATGGTTTCCTGTACTACGTGAGGTCGTTGGGTCAGATGATGACCATTGGACCATGATAATTAGCTCTCTGGGATATAATGTCAACCCCGGATTAATAAACCATGGTTTATTAATTGGGTGGTACTCCTCCAATAGTCATAAATGGTACCCTCCCAATTAAAAAATCTAGGAGGTCGTTAGAATTTACCAATATATATATATATATGTATACATATATATATACACTATGGCCATGTAACTAGCTATACAAATCTATATAGGCATATTGAACATCCCCATGTATGGATGATTTGCCAAACATGCAGATGTTCCCACTGGAGCCATGGAAAAAAACTAGCCAATCGCATGAAATTCACGTTGCTTGGTTGAACACCGTTTCCCATATGGGTTAGTGAAAATAAACAAGTAGATACTAGTAGAACTTCTTATTTCATAACCAATGAACAGTGATTTAGCAATGATATCCCCATTATTGTTCCTTATATTTCATAGTTTGGTGGTTAAATCACCATTAAACATTCAAATAACCAACGAACTACAAATATATCTACCATAAGCCCAACAATTATTGGAGTTCTTTGCAGCTACTTTGCATCGCTCACTGGGGCACCCCTTGTAGGTCCAACCTATCCCATTGGTTGTACAAGAACAACAACAACAACAACAACCACAACAACAACGACAACAACAACAACAACCACAACAACAACACGCAACATGCAACATGATATTGCAGTGATATTGCCATGATATTGCCATTCATGGTTATAACATGTTGTAACCAATCACCATTTAAGCCATGATATTGCCTTCATGGTTACAACCAATCACCATGTCACTGGATTAGTGGGAACATCTTCACCTGATGTTCCATTCATTTTCCCATGAATCCATAATCCTTTCCCTGGCTTTCCTGTAGAATTTCAATGGTTAGAACCAGTCACCATGGATTATTATATGAATAATATATATATGTGTGTGTGTGTGTGATCAATCAATATCAATATTATTATTGATATATGATTATTATTGATATATGATTATTCTTATATCAATATACATACATATATATATATATATATATTATCATATATCAATAATTATTATTGAAACAATCATTATTGATGGATTATTTTATCCCCATCTCATCAGTTTCCATGGGCATCAATGGCTTTCGGACCTGCGATGCCATCAGCTCCTTCAGCAAAACAGCATGGGCCTAAACGCCGCGAAGCGAACGGCGAGTTTCGCAGAAGACGATGGGATTGTTCACCCGAGAAAAAAAACATAGGGAAACCCATAAGGAAAATGGGAAAACCCATAGGAAAATGGAGTTTTACCCTCTGGTAAACTAACATAACTATGGAAAGATCCACCATTTTTTATGGGAAAATCCACTATAAATGGTGATTAACAATTATAATACCCTCTGGTTATGTCAAAAGTTTGCTATTTCTAGTGGGTTTATATGGTTTGATGGGAAAATCATGGGAATATATGGGGATACCATCTGGTTGTGTCAAAATAGCTATTGAAAATACCACATAGCAATAGTTGATTCACCTATTCAAAACGGTGATTTTCTATAGCTCGCTATGTAAACGTTTACCAGAGGGTATGGGATTCAAACATTCAAAAGAATGATTTTGAGAAGCAAACATGGGATTTTTTACGAGATTTGACCAACAATCATGAGAACATCATGGGTATATCATGGTTATATAATGGGATACAAGGTGGTGCCACCCAGTTATGTTTGTTGGTTTATAAACCATAGTAGGTAAAGATATATCTACCATAAACCATAGTTATTGGAGTTATTTGCACCAACTTAGCTAATGAACTGGGGCACCACCTTGTATTAATTGGAATATCGTCTATGACTTCAAAATAATGATTTTCCAGGCGGTCCTGGTACCCTGGTAGCCTGGTAAACACCAAAATTCAGCAGGATCATGGAAGTCCATCTCCCCACATATCAATGGCCATTTCAGGAACCTAAATTGGAGGTACCTACCATATATAAGGCCTATGTCAGGGAATATCCCAGCAAAATATGGCCGTATATGGTACAACCTCCATTTTAGGTTCCTATTGAACATATGGTAAACTAGGATGATCTGAATCTCCATTTAAAAACCAAACCTACGCTGCACGCCCGGCACCTGGCCCTGAAGTTTCTCCATCGTCACCGCCCCGTACATGGCCACGTCGGTCTCGTGACTACTTGACGACCCAGGCAGGCGTCAGGAGCCTGACTTCACTTCGGGATGGAACTGGCCTGCTGCGCTCTGCCCATTTTACGTTGGGCCAGAGCACCATGTCGGCCCCCACAATGTATCGGACCGGAGAGGGTGCCCCCACTGGCGTGGCTCTGCATACTCCGGCAATTGGGCCTCGACAATGGAGAAGAGCACAGATGGCTTGTCTGCCTCGCACGCGGCTGGGATCTGAGTGGCAAACAGCTCAGCAGGAGTGATGCCCGTTTCTTCCACCAATCCTTCGTGATCCCAGCCTGAGACAAAGTCCCGAAAACCAACCGGTATACTATTTCACACTTTTGGGTCAAGATACAGTACCCTCTGGTGAACTAACAGTTTGCCCACTAAAACAAAATCACCACTTTCAATAGGCACACCAACTATTTTTTTCATGGGCCATTTTCAATATCCCTATCCCATCGCATGAAATACTAGTTGGTTGAAAACAGTTTCCCATTCATATGGGTTAGTTCATAATCCACAATAACCAGATAGTGGAACTTCTTATTTCATAACCAATGAACAGTGATTTAGCAATGATATCCCCATTAATGTTCCTTATATTTCATAGTTTGGTGGTTAAATCACCATTAAACACTCAAATAACCAACGAACTACAAATATATCTACCATAAACCCAACAATTATTGGAGTTCTTTGCAGCTACTTTGCCATGAATCGCTCACTGGAGCACCCCTTGTAGGTCCAACCTATCCCATTGGTTGTTGGTTAGAAAAAACAGGCAGCATTACTACTTGGTGGTTTCAACCCCTCTCAAAAATATTAGTCAGTTGGGATGATTATTCCCAATACATGGAAAATAAAACATGTTCTAAACCACCAACCAGATTATATTGCAGATATATAGCCATCATATTCCCATCATTGTGAAAACATATTATAACCAATCACCATCAATGGATATCACTCGTATTCTTAATGTCACTGGATTGGTGGGAAAATCTTCACCAGCTGGTTGGTGGTATACCTACCCCTCTGAAAAATATGAGTTCGTCAGATTGGATCAACTTTTTTCCCTTGAAAATCAAATTCATGTTCCAAACCACCAACCAGACAACTATTAGTTGGTAAACACCATTGACCCACAGATCATCCAAGTCATGGATGACCATGACTTAGTATTGAAACCTATGTTTTTTTTGGGATTCCCCAACTATAGGGCTTTGCATGGCTTTCCTGACGAATTTCCCATCGAACCATCTCTGTATGCTTCACTTGTCCCCAACCATCGGCGTCCCCGCCTCCGACTTCACCATGAGCAGAGCCCCCATGGGCCGCGCTCCTTTCAGCGCTTCCTCGCGCATCTGGGCACCCAGCTCCTGGGAGCTGAAGTTGGGGTGGTTTCCGTGGAAAAACTGGGAAGAACGGACAAAAATGGTAGAAAACAATGGTGGATTCATGGAATTTGCCAGGAAAAAAGGTGGTTTCAAGCTGGAACATGATGGACTTCACCACTGAAAACAAGGCTATTGTTTGCATGGAACAAGTGTGAGCCAACCATGAAAAAAATGGGGATGATTCATTGATTTAACCATTGAAATGTGGGATTCATAGAGTTGCCCAAACACCTCAGGAGATGCAGAATGTGAGAACTTTCCATTTGTTTGGCTTCAAATGTGGCTATTAAGAACAGGTTGGAGCAAGCCTGTTTCAATTTCCAAAAATATAGAAGTTCAACATGAACCATTAACAAATATTAAAAATAACCCTATCCCATCTGTATTAAATACTAGTGGGTTCATAGACTCCGAGGCATCTGTTGTAGCGGCCTTAAGCCTTAACTGGTTGGTGCATGGTTTCAACCTACCCCTCTGAAAAATGATGGAGTTCGTCAGTTGGGCTTATGATTTATTCCCGACTGAATGGAAAATCGCAGCATGCCCCCGGTAGGGCTGACGAGATGCTGGCAGTAGGCCCAGGTGCAAGCGTAGCGTCTGATGGTGTCGTGCTCCCAAGTGAGCACCGCTCGACCAATCACACTGTCATGCCCTATTTTCTTGTAAAACGGGCCTCTGTCAATCTGAGCCGTGTCAGGGGAAACTCTGACCAGTTCCCAAATCGCGGCGTCGCGCGTGCACGTCAGGCGGCCACCACTTGTTTCCTGCTCAACTGCGGAGACGATCTGTAAGGGAAAAGTCCCATGTGCTTTTACTGTGAGCATTGGCAGACCATCGTCGCCGAGAGCGGTTGAGTTCAGGCCACACAAAACCATTCGGCCCTCAGCAGTATAGGCAAACGTATCCAACACTGGAGCAGAGCATGAAACGCTGCCAAATCGACCCATTGAACTGCCCCAACTCCTCGGGCATCGACAGATTTTCGAGCTAGACATTTCTGAGTGTGTTGTGAGCAACCGACACAATGTGCACAACTTGGTCGCCACGGAAAGCAGCTCGGAAATGATTGCCGCCATTGTGTGCAAGGGTAAGGACAGGGGCTGACTCTGCACCTTCCACGAGCGGTGGCACAACGTAAGTTGCATACCCGCATGCCAGCCAGCCAGGACGTGTGGCAGTTATCACTTCAACCGGCCGACCCGTGATGCAGGCAACCGCAATCATCGCAGTCTCTGCGGATGCATTCCGGTCAAAATCAGTTTCCGTCACTGCTGCCAAGCGAGAGCTTTGAGGAGCGACTCGACTGTTGCGTCAGTCGTCGATAGAAGCCCTAAAGTCTGCAAAAGCATCCTCATAAGGGGAGTCGACAACAGGTCGGGGTTCTCAATGTTCCAAACCACCAACCAGCTATACCATTTCACACTTTTGGGTCAATACCCTCTGGTGAACTAACAGTCTGCGTTAGTTAATGCAAAATCACCACTTTCAATAGGCAAACCAACTATTCTCATGGGCCATTTTCAATATCCCTATCCCATCGCATGAAATACGTTGGTTGGTGTTTCTGAAGTTGTTCTCTGGTTTGTGCTGGTCGGCATCCGCCTTTCGCATGCAAGATACACCACTGCAATCAGCCGAAGAACAGCGAACAAAACCAAGGGACACCGGGGACAACGCGGATTAACGGATTACCCTCTGGTAAACTAACATAACTATGGAAAATCATCATGTTTTATCGGAAAACTCACTATAAATGGCCATGTTCAATAGCTATGTTAAATTACCAAATGGTAAATTCTATAACTTTGAGAAAACAAAGTACCAAACACACAAGCTATACATAATGACTCTGATTCATGGGAAATTATCACCTTGTGGGCAGGGGGCAGGGCGGCTCAAATAATTTCACTCTCTAACTTTTGAGTGTGCTATGTGCAAAAAGTAATTTGAACAATCTTGATGGTTCAAGATTCACGTTCACTCAAAACGGCAAAAAACACATTCCTGGACCTTCCACGGTCCTGATTTTTTAAACTTGTGGTACTTTGTACGCAAATGCCCTGCAAACAGCCGCAAAACTTACAAAACGTTCCAAAAGTGCGATTTGGATCAAACGTCCAGATTTGGTTTAGAAGTGCGAATTCAATCCTTCCGGGTCAAATTTAGAAAGATCACGCATGAGCAAGGTCCCAATCTGAATCTACACACACATGAATGATCCCATAAATGGTTACCTTGCCTGATTACTGTACATTTAGACTGAATGCGAACCACCTCCTGGGTCTCAGCCTGAAATTAATGTTGAGCCGGTGATTTCGGACTGATTTGATGAATCAAATTTTGGCTGGATCTCAGTCTAAATTTTGGAAGAGTTCAGGCTCAAATGAGAAACAACTCATCTGGTTGGTGGTTTGAACCCCTCTGAAAAAATGAAAGTCAGTTGGGATGATCATTCCCAATATATGGAAAAATAAAAAATGATCCAAACCACCAACCAGTCATGTGCGGGAGTGCTGGAGTTTTGGAGACATGTTGGAGCATTGACGGATGGGAGGAAAACAACGTTAGCATATCTTGGCATGCTGCTAGTTTGTCGCAGGCATTAGCATATCTAATCTAAGCTCCTGCTTGTCGAACCCGAGGAAGTGCCACCCTTTTTATGACTTGAATTTCATGTGTAATTATATTATATAAATATGAAATTTCGGGCTGATTTTGGCTGAACCTCCCAAACAAATGATTAACAACTCGGGCAAAAACCACAGTGTCCATGCAGATACATATGATTTGGCAAAAACACGAAAATGCATTGATTATTACAATATATGTGTTTTACTTTTGTGAAGGAGGGCTCAAAAATTGATTGAACTACTCGTGTTTCGAACGTTGGTGATTGGCAGAGGGCTTGTTTAGTGCCTCTTTCTTCCAATCATCATCACCAGCAAATTTGGTAGTAGAAGTCCCTAGTTCGTAACCAATCAATTATACCCTGGTTATTTAATAAGGATTCCCCTATTGGATTATCAAAATCCCAAATATATTGGGTAGTATAATCCCCCAACTAATCATTAAACAACAGGGTTTTGAACAGGGAATTATATAAGTATCCAAAATGGATAATCAAATGGATAATCCTTAAAAGATCATGATAATCCCCTATACTAATAACGGTTTAATGACGGTTTATTGGTTCATTGACTATTACGGTAATGAACCAAATATCCAAAATACCTACAATGGTTGAATCGATAGTAATAAACTGTTATCTCATTAGAAATATGTGTATATATATATATATCAAATGAGCTGTTCTTAATAATCATGTTGTTACTAATAACCATTTATACTGGTTGATTGCCCATCTGGTTGGTGGTTTCAATCCCTCTGAAAAATATTAGTCAGTTGTTCACCTTATTCCCAATATATGGAAAAATAAAAGCCATGTTCCAAACCACCAACCAGTTATTCTTTGGTTTAAACATTGCCGTTGATAACCGATTGCCAATCTTAGATACCCTGCAAAAAAAAATCTTTGCTGGTGAACGTAGATATTCCCATTAATACCAAAAGACTAAAGGATTAAAGTATCCATGTAAGATTGACCTAGTAACCCATATTATGAACAGCTCATCTAATCAATGGGAATTCCAGGATCCTAAAATGAAGGTACTGTACCATATAAGGCTATATTTTGTGGGGATATTCCCTTACATAGGCCTTATATAGGCCTTATATATGATAGGTACCTCCAATTTATGTTCCTGGAATGGCCATTGATTTAAGGTTTATCTTTTCCATCTTGCCTTCCCAGCAGCTCCTCCCAGTCCCAAAGGTCAGGATCTGCGCCGACGGCAGAGGCTGCTACCGACACGGCCTCCATGAAAGGCTGCCAGGCCACCTGGCGTCGGGAAGTTCATGGAAGAATCACATGTACCCTCATAGTTATGGTAAATCAACGGAAACTATAGTTATAGTTATAGTTATAGTTATAGTTATAGATATGATTATAGTTATAGTGATAGTTATAGATATGATTATAGTTATAGTTGTAGTCATCGTTATAGTTATAGTTGTAGTTGTAGTTAGAGTTATAATTATAGTGATAGCTATATAGTAATGATTATAGTTATAATTGTAGTTATAGTTGTAGTTTTAGTTATAGTTATAGTTGTAGCTATAGTTATAGTTATAGCTATAGTTATGATTATAGTTATAGTTATAGTTATGAGTTTAGTGAAAGTTATAGTTATACTTATAGTTATTGTTATGATATTAGTTATAGTTATAGTTATAGTTATTAAAATTCTAGTTATAGTACATTAAAGTTATAGTTATAGTTATAGTTCAATGAATATGAATATTTATAGTTGATGAAGCATCATAATTGATTTACAGTACCATGGTAAACTTCAATAGCTACGGAAATTTATAGTTGATTTACCTATTCAAAATGAATGCAGTAGATAGTTCCCATTTCTGGATATTTATGGATATTCATGGATATCTAACTATTGTGTTAAAGGGTTTTGTGGGTTATTTTTTTCTTATGAGCTAGCAGCTAGCTAGTTTAGGAAACCTAATCAAACAATCATTGCATATAAGCATAGCAGAGATACGAGTAACTAGAGAGTATCTATATTTGCTAAGATAGCATGTGAAACATCTTCATATTTATGTTTTTTTGATTGAAGTATCAAATTTATTAAACTTAAACCTAATTGATAATATGTCATGTGTATATATAGTATTCATGAATATAGCAACAATCATATATTTGCTAAGATCATTCGAGGAACTTTGCGATAAAAATCTTATTTTGATGGGTTGAGTGAGTGAATTCTCTGACATGGCATATTCCCTAAAGGTTACCCAGGTTCTCCAAATGGTGGATGTGTGCTAAAACATATAATATTAAAAAAAAAAACTGAAGCAACCTAGGTTGTGTAGTTTCTATCTAGTTGTTCGAAAAGAAATGGGATCATTTAAGTCATTTGGGTGTTTGAACAGATTCGAACCATTTGCATTGGCTTTTGGGCAAGTGTTATGTGTTTGTTTGAGATACAGTACTGGTTGGTGGTTTCAACCCCTCTGAAAAATATTACTTCGTCAGTTGGGATGATTCTTCCCAATATATGGAAAAATAAAAAATGATCCAAACCACCAACCAGTGATTGCTTTTTGACCAAGGACCAATTCCTATCACCCAACCCCAATCCGTGTCCACCCTACCATGTCACCCCATGACCACCATACCTATCATGCCATCCGTTTGACTAAATACATCTAAATACTGGTGACTGACCAAAAGTTAGGAAAATCGTTTGAACATTAGCAACCAATATTTTTCGGTGTTTCTTAAGTCATGGGATCCCCAGTCGTCACCATGGCTTTCCAAGTCACTATTAATACATGGTCATTCATGACGACGGGATGATTTGGGTTACCCACCATCTTGGACATTGGAGGAGCCACACTTAGTGGATGTAGCCTCCAGTAACATGACGACCCTGGCATGAATTTTGGGGTTGGAAGATGAGTTTCCATTCAAACTAGGCTATTTTCAGGGTCGAACTCTTAATTTACCAGAGGCGAATAATTGGTTCATATTTTTCTCCGATGATGAAAATAGGTGGTCTCGTTTCGGGGCCAACAAAAACTCCTCAAAATCACATATTAGTTACTTATAATCCATATCTTAATCCAAAAATATAATCCATATATACAATCCATCTATATGGTCCATATAACTGATGAAATATGATCATAGACCGGTGGTACCAGTTAGAGCCTCATGAAGCAATTATAATCAGCTATATGTACGACTGAACATAAATATAAATATAAATATATATATATATGGATATTGTGAATATCTAACTAGTGTGTTTAAAGGGTTTTGTGGATTATGTATGTCTTTCTTATGAATTACCTAGTTTAAGTAAGAATCCTAATCAAACAATCATTGCATATTATAATGGTACTAACCGGTGCTCCGAGTCGTGGACTGACGGCCTCAAGGAGTGCCTGCACCGCACCAAATTTGCCCCGCCTGAGTCGTGGAAGAACGTGGCGTTGCTGTGGCAGAATGGGGCGGCTATAAAATGGCATATGAATAGGATATAAATGTATAACTATGTACATATATATATATATATCACATTTATATATAATTAATAATTATGATAATAACAAGAAAAATAATACATATGTATATATATATAATATATATATATAATATATATAATATACACATCATATACATATAATGTACATATATATATAATATAATATATATATATATATATAATATATATAATATATAATATAATATATATAATATAATATAATATAATATAATATATATATATAATATTATATATATAATGGGATCTAAGAAAAAAGAAACAAATCTGATTTCAATGGCAGGTGAAGGTCAAGAATCACACTGCGGGAGAAAAATCCCCGAAGGAACTGGAGTTTTTTTTGGCTGGGAAAATGAGCTACTGTGGATGGTTGCGAAATCCTGCACCAGTTGATCGATGGTTTATCCCTTTATTTATACAATGTGAGGCCCCCCAGTTATAAGTTGTTGGTTTATAAGCCCCAGTAACTATAGTTATAAGTACTATTAACCATAGTTATTGGAGTTATTTGCACCAACTTAGCTATCTTGGGGGCCTCACATTGTAGGGTTTCAACCATCCTTTCAGTGGTGCAGGATTTCGCTGGCCCATCCACAGTATCTCGCTGGAGGATTCTCTGTTGCCACGTTTGAGGACACCGGACGGTAAATGGAGAAATCCATGGCAAATCTGACAAACTGGTTGGTGGTGCAATAGCCATATTGAAAAATATTAGTCAATGGGAAGGATTATCCTATATTTATAACTGCAAAACCACGCCAGAAACAATTCATAACAACAAATCATATCTGAAACGTATCAAAATCATAAAGAATATTATTTTGAAAAACCTTCATCCTAGAGACTTCGGATGTTGTAATCCTATATATTATGGAAAATAAAAAATGTTCCAAACCACCAACCAGCCAAGTTTATCTATTGAAAAAGGGATGAAAAGGGTGGACTTTGGACAGGATATCTGAATTTTTAGCGGCAAAAATCTTGGTGCAGGTTGAATCGATCAACTCATGTAAACTCCCCAAATCATCCAGAATATAGACTGCTGGTTCTCTAAAAGCGTGGCCAATCTCTAGTACCTTGCACTTCGCATGTTGCTGGGTAAAATATCTCCCCCCCTTGAACAAAAGCAAACTACTCAACGAAGGCTTAACATGGCTTAACCATGCAAAAACAACCCAACATTTGATGATTCCCTCCCAATGAAAACTATGTTAGAACATGTATTAAAATTGCAGTGTTGGGAGTATACCATAGATCCATAGTGACTACCAAGCATAGTTTCAGATAGGCACATCCATGTTGACCTACCATCTGGCTATTTAACATAGCCATGGCAAATCATCATTTTTAATAGGTAAACTATCTATAAATGGGCCATTTTCCATGGCTATGTTAAATAACCAGAGGGTATATCACAGATTGTATCATCCCACTAATCCTGACCTGTTTTTCTGTTTAACTCCCCATGTTCCACGGTTTTTCACATTGGGTTTACCATAGAAAAAAACAACGATTCTATTGGGTCAAACACCAAGTTTATCACCATGTTCACCTAAGATCTTCGATATATTATTATATATTACTGGTTGGATCTGGTTGGTGCAATAACCATCTTGAAAAATGATGGAGTTCGTCAATGGGAAGCATCCCATATATGAAATGGAAAATATAAAACCACCAGCCAGCCAAGTTTATCACTATGTTCACCTAAGATATTCCATATATCTGGGTAAATTATAATATTTCACTAACTTGAATTAAGGCCATTTGGGGATGATTCCCCTTCCTAACCATGGTTCCAGTGAGGGAGAACAGTGAGGTCGTTATAATTTACCCAGATATATTATATTAAAGCCCTGCAGTACCCTGCAGTAATCAAACATGGCACTTGAAAATCCCCGATTTATAAATCGTCCAGCGCGTCCAGCGCGGAGGGTGGTGTTACTGTATACTTCCAAGTTAATGTCAACCCTGGATTAATAAACCCCAAACGGTTGTTTGATTGGGGGGATACCATTTAAGTATCAGATTATTACTATTTGTGCAGTACCCCCCTAATTAATAAACCATGGTTTATTAATCCGGGGTTGACATTACAAAGCAGTTGAAGTCATTACAATCTCCACTGATTGTTTGGGTTTTTGATCCAATTTTCCCTGGGTAGATCATCGCGCTTTGATTGCCAACCACCAGAGGCTAGCTCGAGAAAAATCGACCATCAACCCGAGTGAGTTCTTGGAGTGATTTCCAGCAACTTAGCAAGTCCGAACTGGGGCCCCACCTTGTACCTCTGTGAATCAACCTCTATGATCTTTAACTTGTGCTTTTTTACGTCGGGAATTTTCGGGAATGATCCACTGGCTAACTATCAATCATCCCAGCAACCCCCAGCAACCCATCCAGCAACCCTACGTAAAACTCACCAGTAAGTTAAATCACCATGGAACCTGCCAGTTGTCTATGCTTAATTTGACAAACAAAGGGATTCAACCAACCAAACGTGTCCCCTCATAGATGGCGAATCAGCAAATCAGCCTTTCTTAATGGTTGTTGGCTAATATACCCTTCATAAACCCTTATTACTGTGGGTCACCCTTAGAGGGGCTATCTCATTGCGTACATATTCTTCTTGAATTTAAACACTTAAACCCCAAATCAGTTAGTTAACTCATACCTTATACCATTCGAAACGGGTTGCTTACAGTAATGAAATCATATTAAATCATATTAAATCATATTAAATCATATTAAATCACATTAAATATCATTAAATCATATTAAATCAATCAAATCCATGAAGTTTATGTTCCCAATGTTGACCTGGTGGCTCGCACCATGTCCAGGGCGCCTATCCGCCAGAACAATTGGTGTGGGGCTGAAAGTACAGCGCTCCAGTTCCACGCAGCCCTCGCGGAAGCCGCTCCTCAGCACGCGGCACGCGACGCGCGACGCGCCAAGCGCGGCGCGGCAGGGGAGGCCGCGCCAAACTAAAGTCGTGGTGGATTTGAGGTGATAAGACTCATAAGACTGGAAGATACTGGAAGTTGATAAGTTGATGATCTTTCGGTGAAATGATATGTTATAAATCCCAACTAGATAGCTCTTGACCCACAGACATTTTTTAAAATTTTAGACAAAATCGAGCAGTGTTCTACCCTTGCTGACCTCATGCAGCCGCCCCCGACGGTTCGGCCGGTCCCTTTGGGCTCCATTGGCCTCTGTTAATGGTGGTGATGGTGGTGATGGCGATGGTGATGGTGGTGGTGATGGTTCTGATGATATCGACATGCATAGTTTTCAGAATGTGTTCTTTGTTTTGACAAGTTTACCCTCTGGTAAACTAACATAGCTATTGAAAATGGCCATTTATAATGAGTTTCCAGTTAAAAAAAGGTGGATCTTTCCATAGTTATTTTGGACAGTTTACCAGAGGGTAACAAGTTTACGTGGTTTTAAGAAATGGTCCTTTCGACTTGATTCCGACTCTTCCTATATTTGTCTCTTATCAATCTTTGCCTCCAATGATCATTGGCTTTCTCGTTAAATGTTGCTGAATTGCAGTGCTCCAAACCAAACCAGCAAGGCACTGTGACCCAGGGTGACCCAGGGTCAGGCTTCCCATGAAGAAGCTGCCGAGCTTTTGACTCTTCAAATTTCCTTACCTGGTACCTCCCTATTTCAGTTTAATGTGTGCTATCCTTGGCCCAATCTTAGATACCCGATAAATTATAACAGACTTAAGTTTTGGTTGGTTAGGTCCAAACATCATCATAGCTGTAGATAAAGTTGTATTGGAGTAGCCATCCAATAGGTTGACTTCCAGGTCAACTGGTCAGGTTCCAACCATGTTCCAACCATTTTCCAGCCATTTCCAGCATTTTTCCAACTTTTTCCCACCACGTTTCCAGCATTTTTGGTAATTAGCCAGGTTATATTCCCATCATGGTTGGTTATTAACAATGATAAACCATCATTAACCATCATTACCCCATACTACACCAATGTTTGAAACCACCAACCAGTTTTTGGTCATTTCCCATCATTTTTCCAACCATTTTCCAGCCATTTCCCATCATTTTTCCCACCATTTTTCCCATTTTTGGTAGCCAAGGTTCTTGTGTTTGATGGTCACTTGATCGTCACCGAAAACCCGTGTCACGCGGCCCAAGGTGAAGAATTCTTCGTCCTAGCGGGGTGCTAAAAACAGGAAAGACAAATTAAGTTTATGGTTTCAATAACTGACATGTTTTAAACACTAGTATAATATATATATATAATAAATACATATATATCATTATATATATTATATAAATATATATCTATCTATCTATCAATAATAAATAAATATCTGTATATATTTCTAGTTGATGTATGTTGATGGGGGTTGTAAACCAAAATCACTGGATTCAACTGCCAATAGCTGGTCTCAGATTCGCGCATGATTTTGTTGGGGTCACGCTTGCCGGATGTTAGTTATACTAGTCACCCTCTGTTTATTTAACATAGCTATATGGACAATGGCCCATTTTGGGATGATTCATAATGATTCACCTATATTACATATGGTGATTTTCCATGGCTACGTTAAATAACATGAGGGTAAATCATATCAAAACCCCGTTAAACTTAATGACATGGAAGAAATCACAATGCAACAAAATGAACCAACTATGTATTATACATACATTTATATACTTCAAATGCAATCAATGGCATGTGTCTATTGGCACAAACCCTGTGCCAGAGATTTTAAGAGCAAGAGGCTCACGTTTAAGCAGCTCAATCAAATGGGTAAACACAATGCAGACATTGTTTTTAGACATTTTTTTGATTTGAATTCCGATGCTATTTCATGGGCTTATGGAACTTCATCAATGGCACGACAATATTGAATTGGGATGCTCTTGGAAGTTAACCAACAATCATGGGGATGTAGTGACTATAGTGGGAATATCAATAACAAGTAATTTAGGAAACCTGCGAAATCCGTATTGGAACTGTAACCTGCAAAGGTTTTCAAGTCTCTGCAAGTGATACTGGTGCCCAGGTAAAGTGGACCATTTTGAAGAAGGTGATATATCAGCGGTATTCATCATGTCTTGCTAAAATGTGACCCAACCATTGTGGAATATTGTTCGATATTCACATGGGTTTTAGTCTACCAAAAACCGGGCCGCCAGAGTGGGGAGTATATATTATATGACTTGTTCAGAACTGGGATGCAACCAGCGAAATTGCAAACAAGAAACGTCTGCGATGTCATATACTCCCGTGAAATCGATATGGAGTGTCCAAATAATACCAAGATTGCAAATGCCCTGAGAAATCATTTTCCAACTTCATGTTCAAAGATTCCGTTTTAAACGATTGGGGATTTTCCAAAAGAAATCATTTTCCCAATTTTAAGCGCCATACTTTCGAAAGCGATTTTTAGATTCCATCGAAAGAAGCCTCTGGTGCCAGCGGCTTGGGTCAAGTGGACGGAATGATGGGGGCAGGCCGAAGTCACCGAAGTCGCCAATTGGTTTCTGGGAACCTCTTAGCCGGAAACTCCATGGATTTTCCAAATGAAAAAAAAGGGGGGGTTCCTGTAATTGTTCCACCAATGTAATTTTCATGAAATGTGTTTGAACAATATGTTTTCCTATGCATCACTTATTGTCATGGCTGTTATTGCCACAGCCATCTTGAATTTCTCAGCAATTCTGCAGTGAATGCGCAGAAGTGCCATTTATGCTGGTTTAGGTGACCAGCAATAACGGCTCGAGCGGCTTTTGTCGTGCCCACAAGCATGTTGTTGATCGCCTTCAACTTGTCCCAATCTATTTGCCATCACGAGAGAAAACCATCACTTGCACGCAGTTCGTCCACTCCTCAAGCGCTCTCTGTATTCCACTCCTTTGGATGGTGTCCGCTATCAGCCTTGACGGTCATCAGGTAGCTGAACTGGAGAGCTAGGCTCAATATCAGCGCACCTCAGTCTTCCTCGTCGTCCCAGAGCCACGACACCAGCCGAATGGTGCTATCTCCGGCGCCCCGAAAGGAATTTGCGGGCTGCTGCCGCCGTGGCATCGGCCCGTCCTGCAGCGAGTATCAGGTGGTAGTGGTAGTGGTAGCTTGGTCCACCATGAGATTCATCGTAAGCAGCCATGCCTTGTCAAGGAAGTTGGCAAACGGAAGCAACTTCTCCCAGTCGCCATCATTGTTGACATCAAGCTTAGCACAGCCCATCAGGATGAAACAGATCACGGAAGCTTTGGCGTACCCCTTGATGATATCCAGCGAGTTGTTTTGCAGCTTGATCTTTTCACCTAAGTACTGGTTGGTGGTTTCAACCTACCCCTCTGAAAAATGATGGAGTTCGTCAGTTGGGATGATGACATTCCCAACTGAATGGAAAGTCATAAAAGCCATAATCCAAATGTTCCAAACCACCAACCAGAGTAGATCTGGCTTTCATGTTGCAATGTCTCTGGTGTGACAAAACATTGATGGATCCTCTCATGGGATTTGGCCAGTTTTTGGCTGCTTTGATTTGGCAGATGCCTAAGTTAGGCTTAATAACGGGATTAAAACCATAGTTAGGATTTAAAACCATCTGATTTGTAATCAACGTTTTTGATTGTGATTGATAAGACCCATTCGGCAGCCAATGGCAAATCTCATTGATAATGGTACTGATTTTTTTCGAACGCATAACCCATGACTAAACCCATCATAACCACCATACTACGTAAGAATGGGATTAACCGATCAACGCGAACTGTGGCCGGTGGTGTCAACCTATCAACCGATTTCTCCCCAACTTGCGGGATCGTCCGGGCTTTTTTCACACAAAAACCACCGTGCAGTTGGTGCAGTTGTTGGGCACCCTTAAGCACTCATGGTTGTTGGTATTGCCCCATCTTACTAACCTTGGATATATATATATATATCTGCTAAGCTCGGTCGCGCCTCAGAATCATCACCCTCAACCTGCCGAAGATGAAGGGCAGAAAGAGGTAGAGGATATCCGGTAAATCCCCAAATCTTACCTGTCATTCTAGCTGACATGTTGTCATTCTAGCCTACTAGTAGCTGACATTTTATGTGGCATTCTACGTCTGAAAATGTCAGGTCGTTTTAGGCGCTGCAAACATGTGTTTTGCCTTTTGCTTCTTAAGCCCAAAAAATGCAGCAACAGCTCAAACAAAGTCCTAAGATCCAAGAACAAAGTAGCAGCAGCATCTAGTTGTTTCAGGTACAATCAGTCGATCAGTCGGTCAAACTGCATTTTCTCCCTGGTTTTGGGAGGCTCGAGGCAAAATATAGCATAATATGGGCGGTTCCTAAACTAGGGGTACCCCTAAATCATCCATTTTTCAATAGGATTTGTCATTATATGCCATGAACTAAACCATCCAGCTATTGAGGATCCCCGATTTAGGGAAACCTCCGTATAGACCGCAGCCAGGACAGCTTGGCGCTGAGTAACACTTCGGATTGTCGGGAAAAAAATTGAATATAACAGGATGGGGCCCCCCAGTTAAAATGTGTTTGGCTAGTCTGGGGTGAATTGATTGCGTTCAGAGTTTGTGCCTGATTTGGTGGTTATATAGTTGCAAGCTGATGGTGGGATGGGTGGAAGATGAGGGAGGCTGCCTCTTTGTTCTGCTTTCTTCTTTGGATTGAAAGAAGCTGTGTAACCTATGTCTTGAATCGGTGTAACACAAATATTGTTGCATAGTAGGGTATTCAAAGCAAGTCCTTCAGGATGGGGCCCGCAAGATAGCTAAGTTCTTGGTATTAAATGATCATCACCAGAAAAAAAAGTTCCTAAAGGTCTAGCATTCTTATCATCACCGAACTATTCTTCAAATCACTACTATAGATCCAACAATTTTCAATTATTTTCCATTGGTAGAAAAATCCTTTGAGTTGGTAATGTTTTCATTTAGGCGCAGAGTTTGTGTTTGCTCATGGTGTTGTCTAGATGTTTGAAGTTTACATACGAACGCTTGCTCTGTTGGGATGGGACCTATGCTATCCTCGTTGAGTATTCCCCAGCCAGATGACCCAAGGTTTACCTACGAAATGCTAAACTTTGTTTATTAATATTGGATAATATTGGATTGTTTCACCTAAAGACTTGACTTGTCAGTGATCATGTGCTTTACGACGTATCCCACCCTCACGATTGGAATATGTTTCTTTAGACCTAAAGATGAATATGTTTCTTTAGACCTAAAGATGAATATGTCAAATGAAGCAAGCAATCATTAGACTCTAACCCTGCCACTATAACTTAGGGATTGGCATGGTCAAAACATGGTATATGGCATATGGGGTACGTCATCCATCCCGTAATTGAAGTCATGGGTGTATCAAACCCTGTTGATTTATTGATTGACTACCATCCCACCAATATGGGTTACCCAAGTTCTGACCACGGCACACTAAGGGTCAGCATATCGCCCATGACAAATTCCATGATTTTCCACTTAAAACCTCATATGTACTGTATTTACCGTGAACTACATGAAGATTTTATACATACATTTTCATATATATATATACATCATTTACCCATAATAGAATCCAATAATATTTCATTCACATATAATATATATATATATATGTATGTATATTATATATATATATATATATTATATGATATATGATATAATATATATCATACATATATATATACATACAGTATATTTAAAAAAACATAGAATCCTCCAGTCACCATGGCACTGGCTGCTATAAAACGCCTGCGAGGAGGCCCCCAAGCTCTTCACGTGCGTCATGGCTCCGGCGGTGCGCGAGCGGGAGAAGTCCGAGACGTTGCCTGCGCGTGGCGCGGTGCCGGCGTGGCGGTGGGGATTCGAAACGGGTGGAGCGTTGAAAAAGAGGACGGCTGGTTGGTTAATATGGGAAAATCATGGGAAAATCATGGGAAAATATGGGAAAAACATAGGAAAATATGGGGTAATATATGGTTATTATATGGTTATTACTGTTAATAATGGTTAATTATAAATGGTTAATATATGGTTCTAACATATTTCCCTCTGGTAAACTAACAGTTTGCTATGGAAAATGGTCAATTTCCAGTGGATTTAGCCATTAAAAATGGTGATTTTCCATAGCTATGTAAACGTTTACCATATCTGGTTGGTGGTTGACCTACCCCTCTGAAAAATATGAGTTCGTCAGTTGGGATGATGATTATTCCCAACTGAATGGACAGTCATAAAATTCATGGTCCAAACCACCAACCAGACGGGGATGTGATCAATTCAACTATACTGCACAAAATGACTGAACATGTTGTTTCTTGGGTCTAGATTGTTGACTAATACCCAACTAAAAGCCCCAACATCTCCATATCATCAGAATTGAGCAAATCAATACTTGGTGGCTCATCCCACTTACTAAGTAGGTTATATCATGTATTATCATGTTATATCCCTGGTTCCAAGTGGGATAAGTAGGGTTAATCCACTTACAACTGGGGTTATAACATGTTATAACCTACTTACTAAGTGGGATGAACCACCAAGTACCCTCTGGTTCTTTAACATAGCTATAGAAAACCACCGTTTTGAATAGGTAAATCATCACACATCATCTAAAAATAAAGGCCATGGCTTCCATAGCAAACTGTTAGTCATAACCAAATGGTACCACGAAACATATATGGATATACCACGATTTAAGCCATGAAAAATGGTGGTTTTCTATAGCTATGTTAAAGAACCAGAGGGTACTTGGTGGTTTTTTCCCACTTAGTAAGTAGGTTATAACATGTAAGAAAACCCCAGTTGGAAGTGGAATGAGACATTGAATTCTGTCAATTCAATCAAATTCTTGGTCACTAACCCTCAATGTTTTTCTTGTATTGGGATGTGAAGCATGTCACTCATCACATGAATTCTTGGGTCTCAAAATCAGTAAAGAAATGAAGAAATTAATCAATGAGTGAAGCAATCAATGAGTGAAGCAAGCTGAATACCCTCTGAATACCCTTGGGTAAATCAATGAATCGATGAATCAATGAATGAACAAATCAATGAACCACTGAGTAAGTGAACCAATGAATCAACGAATAATTGAATCAGTCAATGATTCAACGAATGAGCGAATCAGTAAATGAATGAATGAATCAATGAATGAGGGAATGAATCAGTAAATAAGTAAATCAATGAATGAAATAATGAATGAAAGAATGAATCAATGAATCAATGTGGGGCTATGAAAGAGCCAGAAAATGAATGAATTACGACTTCGTTGTTCATTGACCTACCCATTCCCCGTGCCAAGTCTTCTGAAAACCGACTACTTATATAATCATGACCGAGCCATTCTTGGCTGGGAAATTTGCTAACTAGACTTCTTTGGATTATCCGATCTTATTCTCATTTGTAAATTCACTTGTCCTATATCATACTTAGATTTGATGGTAAAAACATCATTGTTTGATGGTTACATCCAATTTTTGACATTTTTTTGGCTCATTGACTGCTGATGTATCCCGTGACAATATACCCATAAAATGGCAGCCATATCAACCGACCAATCATACGAATCCGTAGTGTACCCTCCAGTAAATTAACAGTTCGACCCTGGCAGACAGGGGTTGAAAGACTAGTTTCCACTAAAAATTGGGTGTTTTCAGGGTCGAACTGTTAATTCACCAGAAGGTACAGGATGGGGCCCCCAAGATAGCTAAGTTGCCTTATAAGTGGCTTAGCTATAGTTTATGGTAGATATAACGAACTAGTTAATGGAGGTTATATTGGTTTATAAACCATCAAACAGAACTGGGGGGCCCCATCAAGTATCTTGTTTCAACCAACATGGTTGTTCGCTGACACCCTTTTTTCTAGTAAGATCCACATCTTTGACAACAGGACCCAGTTTCCCCAGTGTTTGTCCAGCTATGGAACTTACCACTTTCCTAGGTAATCACTTAGAAAATGCTTCCCACATAGCTGGCTTTGTTACCCTCTGATAACTTCACATTGCTATGGAAAATTACCCTCTATAAATAGTAAATAATCTATCATGTAAGCCATTTTCATTCATTTTCCATAGCTATGTTGGTTTACCAGAGGGTAGCTGCCTTTGTTTATACAGTAAACCATAGATTGTCCCATGAAATATGGGCGTTCCTGAAGATTTTCCCTTAAACTAATCCATTAAATCAACCAAGATTCCATTAAATCACCAATCCCATTAAATCCCATTATATCCCATTAAAATCCCTTGAAAATCCCTTGAAAATCCCTTGAAAATCCCATTAAATCCAATTAAAATACCATTTAAAATCACATCAAAATCACATCAAAATCCCATGAAAATCCCATGAAAATCCCATGAACACATTAAAACACCATTTAAAATCCAATGAAAATCCAATGAAAATCCCATTATATCCCATTAAATCCCATTAAAATCCCATTAAAATCCAATGAAAATCCCATTATATCCATTAAATCCTATTAAAATCCCATTAAATCCCATTAAAATCCCATTAAAATCCCATTATATCCCATTATATCCCATTAAATCCCATTAAAAACCCATGAAAATCCCATTAAAATCTAATTAAAATCCCATTTTCCATAGCTATGTTAGTTTACCAGAGGGTAGCTGCCTTTGTTTATACAGTAAACCATAGATTGTCCCTTAAACTAATCCATTAAATCAACCAAGTTTCCATTAAATCACCATAGAATCCCATTAAATCCCATTATATCCCATTAATATCCCATTAAAATCACATTAAATCCCTTGAAAATCCCATGAAAACTCCATTAAATCAAATTAAAATCCCATGAAAATCCCATGAAAATCCCAAGCAGTCGGCGATGGCCCCATCGCCTTTGGACTTTCCCGTGGTCATGCCATACATCTCCCGCGGTTGCACCAAGGTGATGGTGCCATCTTGCAACCTTACTACGGCGCCAAAAATGGTGGTTTTAACCATGGGAACTGGTGGTTTAACCAGCAAAAATTGTGGTTTAACCAGCAAGAATGGTGGTTTTATAGCAAAAATGGTTGTTTTACAGCAAGAATGGTGGTTTAACCAGCAAAAATGTTGATTTAAGCAAAATTGGGGAATTTTCCCAACTGGGTATGTGATGAATTGATCCTGATACCCTGCTGTTCACATGAAAATAGAGGGGATTTATGGATGTTCATTTCAAAATATGGTACTATAGGTTTTTACCGTGCTTCACCCAACCCAGATTCATCACAGGATTAGCTGCTTTGTGGTATTCTTAGTTTTCAACATGCTAGCCAAATAATATGTATATATTAGGTGAAAATGGTGATAGAATTGGGGCTTCAACCCACTGGAAAGGGGAATATCAATGAACTACTGGTGACAAAAATGGTGTTTTGTATCTTCAAATCCCGATTTGTGGGTTTCTCCCATATCTGTGAGTTGTAAGCCCAGTTGATAAACCAGTGATACAAAGTAGATACACCCCTTAAATCTAACATATGGTCATCGTTCCCCCCAAAAAAAACATATTCAATGGAAAAATACTGAAAATAATCTGACAGACCCAATTGAAAAATAATGATCTGGTTGGTGGTTTCAACCCCTCTGAAAAATATTAGTCAGTTGGGATGATTATTCCAAATATATAGAAAAATAAAAGATGTTCCAAACCACCAAAGATGTTTCAGAGCTGGGCAAATGATGTACCCTCTGGTAATTTGTTACATAGCTATTGAACATGGTCATAGAAATAGTTGATTTACCCATTAAGAATGGTGGATCTTTCCATAATTATGTGACAGTTTACCGGAGGGTAAACCTCCATTTTCCTATGGTTTTCCCATTTTCCTATGGGTTTTCCTATGGTAATGATGTAGAAATATGGTGAAATGACAAGAAATCATTTCCGGCCATGATTCACCTACGCGCTACGCTACGCCCAGCGCCGGGATCTGTCAAGTGACACCGGCCGCCCCATGGTCAAATGCATCGGCGCTTGGTGTTTCGCCAAAACCTGCCGCGGGTTTCGGAAAAAATCATGGCTCAATGATCAATGGCCATTTCAGGAGCCTAAATTGGAGGTACGTACCATATATAAGGCCTATGTAAGGCCTATGTAAGGGGATATACCCCGAAAATATGGCCTTATATGGTACACTACCTCCATTTCAGGATCCTGGAATTCCCGTTGAACATAATGACGGTTGACCGGGAAAATGCGGCTCAACAAGTGTTATTGATACAGAATGGGGTCACAATAAATGTTCATTTGTTATATTGATTAGCGGTTTCAACCCATCTAGGCCACTTGTTCTAATTCCTAAACTGAACTTATATAAGCAATTTGGGGATGATTCAGTAACAACAAAGGGGATATCATGCAGCAACAGCAACAACCACAATTGGTTTGGTTAGTTACTGGCATATAATATAAACCCATGTCAATGACAAACTATGGATAAATTGAGAAATGTTATCAACAAGAAAATGTGCCACGGTCAACCCCTGGTTTTTGTGAGAGATTTTTTTGGGTTATGGTCATCCATCCCATAATATCAATGGTCATTTCAGGAACCTAAATTGGAGGTACCTACCATATATAAGGCCTATTTTTCAGGCCTAAATTTCAAGGAATATTCCCACAATTCATATGGCCAAACATATGGTTCTAACGTACCTCCATTTTAGGATCCTGGAGATCTCCCATTGATAATAGGAATCCAAGCAGAACAGATCATTCCCCAAAGGCGGATTGATGACGGCCATACCCCAAGATGCCATGGCCGTCCAACTCTTACTATACCATGAATCTACCATGTTCGAGTGGGATAATCCATCAATGTACCATTATTACCACAATATGTTACATGAATTTTAGTGCCATTATAATTTATAATCATGATTACAATCATTGTTAATTAACATAATTAACCACTATGTATTAGTTATTACATGTTATCAATGTTATTACCACAATACGAAATATCAATGTGTACAATTATATACTATCCATTATTACCATTATTATCCATTAGAGTAATTATCTGTTATTATCCACGAATATTCCATTGATAAATTGTAATGTGTCAAAACCTTGGGAATCATTGTGGTAATCTGGGATTGATGGGATAATGAATTGTGGTAACTGTCACATTATTGTGGTAATAATAATGGTATTAATGATATCATTATGTCCATTATTACCACAAAAAACCTGGAATCTATGGATTTCCATCTGAAAAACCTGGGATATCATAGGATAATGACAATCTATGGATCCCAGGATCTATTGCCATCCCCTGAAAAAATTGGGATCTATGGATGTCTATGTCCCCAGTCATATGGCACATGGGTATGACCCATCCCGTGCTTGGAGCAAGTGATGCGCTAAGTCAGTTCCCATGCCTTTGCGGCTGCCGAGCTGTAAGGCGGTGATTTTGGAGACCCAGATTGCCTCAAGTTGTGTGCGGATAGCACGATGGTACAACTTGCCGGTGTAGTCCGAAATGAAAATGGACCGATATGACCGGGGGTCGTCAGGAGACCCTTTGCCTTTGTGCAGGGGGACGAGATAGCCGCCTCTCCAGGTGAGAGGTTCTTGTGCTTGTCCCGCAGCTTTGGTGGTCAAAAGGGAAAACTGCTTGGCGAAAATTGGTCCGGCAGCCTTCAAGATTGCTGGCGTTAGTTGGATAGGCCCGGGGGCCTTTCCTCGCTTGAGTTTGGCCACGCCCGCTTGCAACTGCAATTGCTTCTATATATATTTCTTATTGATTAGTGGGTTATTTCTTAACTGAACATATTATTCTAATGACTAATGGATTCTACAATGGATAATTACATTTTTGGGGTAAACCACAAGTGAATCCATGTTGGGGAACATCTTATTTCAATTGTTAGGTTTTCCATGGTTTGCCATTTATACATATATATATGGTAATTGCTGAGTGAACGATTAATATGTGTATATATATATATATCATTGTTAGTAATAATGATACTATATCTATATACCATACATTATACTATCTAATGGGTTGTGAACACAGGCCATGGGTTATCACATATATAATTGAGTCTGATGGCCATTCATCATTTCCAGCAGCTAATATATATATATATATATGTTTAATATGTCCATATATCTAATGTCCATTGTTAATATGAATAGGTTATGTTATGTCCCATACTGGTACAATATATATATATATAATTATATATATATGTATTTATCTAAACATTAGTATTAACACGACCGATACTGGCTGTTAATATATACTAAATATTTTGCTTAATATATGTATATATCATACTAAATAATATTATGTATATATATATATTTAAAAATCTATACACTAAGTTATATACATTATTTACATATATATTACTTCTTTATTGATAAAGATAATTCATGGGAAAATAATAGATAATTACTGTTCATTGGACATGGCACCTGGATAATTATATATATAGTAATTACTGGGTAATAGTAATTATAAAATTTCACTGACCTGAATTAAGGCCACTTCGGGATGATTTCCCTTACTAATCATGATTCCAGTGAGGGAGACTAGTGAGGTGTTCTATTTACCCAGTAAATTAGTATAAGTTGGTTAATAAAAACTATATTTTACTTCAAATATGAATATATCATACTATATCACAAATATATATATATATGTATATACATACATACACTAACTTATGTATATATATATATATTATTTATTATAACTATATAATCATGGCTTGTTTCAAATATATATATATATATAATGATCTAATGGTTTATTAATTGGTTATACATATATTCATATAGTTATTTCAAACTATTGTGTTTATTTATTATATTTATTCTGTCTTATGGATATACCGACTGACTATATATATATATGCAAAACCCCTGTCTCGCCGTCGGCTGAAACTGCTTAAAACTGGTGGTTTGTCATGATTTCTGGAAATTTCCAATCGAAAAATGTTGCAAAACGCCGACATCCAGTGTAGCTTTGCTACCTTGAAGGCGTCTGTGTGCTTAACTGATGACACCTATGGATAAAAAATATACAATTTGAATCTATGTATTTCTACACCCGCAGAACCTGTGTCTCGCCAAGGACAAGACAACGAAAGACAAAGACCAAGGACAAGACAACGAAAGTCAAGAGCATAACATCACTGACGTCTTGACATAAAACCGAAGAAAGTCAAGAGCGTAACATCACTGACGTGTGAACATAAACAGAAGAAAACCAAGAGCGTAACATAAAACACTGCACCTCCCACGCAAAATGGATGTGCTCAAATTCATTGGTGGCCGCAGGTCAAAATGCATTTTGTTGAAATTAAAAATAAAATAAAAAACGCATTTCGCCTGCACGAGGAGAAAAATTCGAACGGGACGAATGACAATTTTGGCGACGGCGAGACAGGGGTTTTGCGGGTATATATAAATATATATATAGGTAGATATGTATGTATATCACTTCTGTTCATCATTTAGATATATTACATGGTAACAAGTCATATGTTCACTTTGATATATTTCATTTAGATTTATATATACATATGGTATATATATATGAATCTGGGTACATTATAATATTTCGCTAACCTGAAACTTGTGGTCATTTGGGGATGATTTTCCTAAAATAAACCATGATTCCAGTGAGGGAGAACAATGAGGTCGTTATAATATACCAGGAATAGTATCTCATATATCTAGTGGATTCTAATGGGTTGTTAATGGGTTTATACATATATACATATATACATATATATATATTGATATATGATATAGATATATGAATCTAATTCCCAATCAAATACATCACTGACTGTAAATATATATATATATAAATATGAAATAAAAGGTATACCAACTAATATAGTAGGACCTAAATATAGGCCTCTAATATATACATTTCATTAACATTACTGACTATAAATACTCTATATATATATATATTTGATAAACCAACTGACTATATAGTAGGATATTTATATATATATATGTAAACCTCTAATATATAACATATCATTAACATCTGGTTGGTACATCAATATTGGCCAATTCACCAGTTAGTACATGTTCCTTTTTGATGGGTCATGGTGATCGATGCATTAACAGATTCATAGATAGTAGGACCTAAATATGTAACATAGATTCAAATATGTAAACGTCTAATATAATCTAATATATACAGTTAGGTATATACATACCATTAACATAGACAATATATGGAAAAATAAAGCTCATGTTCCAAACCACCAACCAGATTACTATATCAAGGGTTTAATCAACCCAATCAACAGATTGGCCAATTCACCATAGATTTTTAGAGTTTCTATCATCATGTCACCATAGATTCATATATATATGTACATATATATATATATATCTATCTATCATATACCAACTGACTATATAGTAGGATATGTTTTAATATAAACCTCTAAAATATAACATATCATCACTGGTTGGTGGTTTCAACCCCTCTGAAAAAAAAAATTGTCAGTTGGGATGATTATTCCCAATATATGGGAAAATAATCCAAATGTTCCAAACCACCAACCAGTTATACAATGTGAGGCCCCCAAGGTAGCTAAGTTGGTTTATAACTCCAATAACTGTGGTTTATGGTACTTATAACATTATAACTATAGTTACTGGGGCGAATCTAAACCAACTTAAAACTGGGGGGTCTCACATTGTATTATGGAAAATAAAAGCCATGTTTGAAACCACCAACCAGGTTTATAATCTATTGTACCTCCGGTAATTTAACATAGCTATTGAAAATGGCCCATTTATAGCTAATAATATAATCAAATATATACAGTTATATAAAATTATAGACATATATTCATATATATATATATCATATACCAACTGACTATATAGTAGGATTATCCCATATATATTATGGAAAAAAAAAATATGATTGAAACCACCAACCAGTATACATATCATGTTTAATTAGGACTATATAACCATGTTCATTACCCCCTGGTAAACTAACATAACTATGGAAAACCACCATGTTTAATGGGAAAATCCACTATTTCTATGGCATATACATATCATCAACATAGATTCATCATTTCCAGTCGTGACCGCGGCAGCGCCTGGATCACCTCTATGGCATCGGCTTCCGCGGCGATGTGCGCCGGGCTGCGGCCCCAGGAGTCCGGCAGCGCCAAGGCCTCCTGGCGGTGGGTTTTTAGGGCGGCGTAGAAAGGTGGAAAACGGTGGGAAATCCATGGGGAAAATGTGGAAAATCATGGGAAAATAAGGGAAAAACATACGAAAATCATAGGAAAATCACAGGAACATATGGGGAATCATAGGAAATTGACATGTCAATGGGAAAAACACGGGACACATATGGGAAAATCATAGGGAAATGTGGGAAAATCATAGGAAAATGGACATGGGAAAACCGGGAAAATCGGGAAAATCATGGGAGGATGATTGTAGGAAATATATGGAAATATGGAAATTTTCCTCATACCCTCTGGTAAACTGTCCCATAACTATGGAAAGATCCACCATTTTGAATGGGAAAACTCACTATTTCTATGGCCATGTTCAATAGCTATGTTAAATTACCAGAGGGTAAACCATGGAAAAATATAGGAACATATGGTAAAAACCACGAACTGAATGAAGGTTTGAGTGGAAGAAATCATCGAACTAAATGATGGGTTTTCAATTGCCATGTTCGATTACCGGAAGGTAGTGGACTGGAGAAACATATGAATTTATACTTGGTGGTTCATCCCACTTACTAAGTTACTAAGTAGTTTATATCACTGGTTCTGAGTGGGATAAGTAGGGTTAATCCACTTACAACTGGGGTTATAACATGTTATAACCTACTAAGTGGGGTGAACCACCAAGTACTGGAGATTGAGATTCATGTTATGTTTGATCTTCAGATCGGAGGATCGCTGCTGACACCTGCGGCAAATGGCACAGCTGCAATAGGACCTGGCGAGAAAAACAGCTGCCACGAAGGGTGAAGATTTCAACCCGAAATCTGGTGTGGTAGTTGGGTCAAAACATAGTGACACTAATGGAACATCATGGAATACCATGGAATGTTATGTTAGCAACCTGCTCATCTACTCCAATTCCATTCCAAAATACTGCTGGTTGGTGGTTTTAACCATCTTGAAAAATACTAGTCAATCGAAAGGATTATCCCATATATTATGGAAAATAAAAAATGTTTGAAACCACCAACCAGACTGGGTGGTTGATAGCTATCATGTAAATAGTGGGTGATATCACAATTCACAAACCAATTTTAAAAAAGAAACAGCAAACCATCACCCATCATTTCTCCATTGTGACTATACTCCCACAATTTTGATGGCTAAAGACCCATGAAAAACAATGTTTAATGGTAAACCACCCCTTAAATAACCCATCAACAAGTTTAATGCTATCATATATATATATACACATCCCAATCCTATCCATAAAAGAAGAGTTACTGTATATTGGATTGGTTTCAACATTTTTTACTAGTGAAATCTGTTATCTACTCCCACTGTAGTGACGTCAAAACAATTCATCCAGATTGTGTTTTGTTACAATCCACTATATGTACACATATGTATCCACTGTATATATATATATATATCCACTATGTGTATATATATATCACCTTCAAGACGTCGCGACGTAACGACGAGAGTGAAGTCATTCTCAATGTCCCTAGTCCTCATCATATCCCCATTCAGGTTGGTTTGCACGACCATCACGTCCGACAAAACAAAAAAAATGCCATGGCCAGTACAAGAGATCGGTTATAGTTTACTGGTTGGTGGTTTTAACCATCTTGAAAAATATTAGTCAATGGGAAGGATTATCCCATATTCTTGGAAAATAAAAATGTTTGAAACCACCAACCAGGTTTATAATCTATTGTACCCTCCGGTAATTTAACATAGCTATTGAAAATGACCCCTCTATAGTTGATTTACCAATTTTTCACATGGTGATTTCCCAATCATTTGGGGTTTCTCAACCTGTTTTACCCCCCAAAAAAAAAACATTGAATTCCCCATGAATGCGCCCAGCCCGCCTCCACGCACCCACTTCCTATGTTAGTTTACCAGAGGGTAAAACCAACCCCAAAGTCCCCAATTATAGATGATATGCCCATTAAGCACCCAGTAAATACGGTGGAATGGTGGCTAAGACTACCCACCAAAATATGTTATAATT
>Ga0126342_10001065_pt1 | contig 36227 bp, 36 predicted proteins | sample Cyp1metagenome_FD_92528 | JGI IMG/M metagenome (GOLD analysis project Ga0126342, IMG submission 92528) | Coral microbial communities from Lord Howe Island, Old Settlement Bay, Australia - Cyphastrea 1 metagenome | ecosystem: Host-associated > Invertebrates > Cnidaria > Coral ... | reverse complement strand
ACCCTCCAAAAATGCTAGGGTCTAAAATTTTCATTAGGGTCTGAAACTGAATCTGGGGTCTAAAATTTCAGGCCCTAAGGCCAGGGTCTAAAATAATACCATGCCGGAAGTTTCAGGTATATACATACACGCAATATCATGCGATAATATGATTACAATATGATCATAATATAATTATAGTTCTATAAAATAAGAATCGTCATCGTCATCACAATCATACTTATAATAATAATGCCAAGATAGATCTACCGCATCTATCTTACGCTTGACCTCTGTGAGCTCGGCATCTTACGCTTGACTCGTGATCTCTAGGAGAAGTGTCGCGCGTGACTCCATTGGATGAGTTGCCACCACCTTTTCCCAAGGCCTTGATGTAGAGAGATTCCCCAGTTGCCATGAATCTTCCAGATTTGGTCGGGAAAATCTGCGGAAAACCATGGAAAATGTCCATGATTTCCTGCAGATGTTCCTTCAAACTCCAGTGAGAACTCCACATGTTTCTTTCTGTCGTTTGAATTGCATGGGTCTCTGGTGAAGCATAGTTCGCTGCAGGGTCGTGAGTCACTTGAGTCGTCGGAGAGCGGGGCAGACAGCGAAGACAGCACCCTGGCAATGTGACAATGTGATCTGGTTCACCTTTTGAAAGAAACATCGGAATGGAACCACACCACGCTGGTCATTTTGGGTATTCTTTTTGGCCATGCGAAAAGTCCCAATTTTTTCACCACCAAAAATACGACTTCAAGGAACCACACCTAGTAAATTTGAGCATGTAGTTATTGTGTTCATATGTACCTAGACCCTCCAAGTAACTAGAGAAATGTGGTTATAAGTTATAATTATGATTTGGGACTTTTACCCATTGTTATGGTACAGCGGGTCTACGCATATGAAACCAAACCAAGCTCGATTCAACAAAGCGCTGTAGGTTTCTTGGTTGCTGAAGCTCCAGCATCTGCTCCATGGCTGGAGATGGCAATGGGAAAACATGGGAAACTCATTGGAAGAAACCATCGGAAAACGAATGAGGACTCATGAAAAAGAGAGAGAGAGAGAGAGAAAGTCAGAGAGAGAGAGAGAGTCAGAGTCAGAGTCAGAGATCCCACCAGGTGGCAGAAATCTTAGGCAAACATACAGTTTACTTATAATCTGTTAAACTAACAGTTTGCTATGGAAAACCACCATAGAAATAGTGGATTTACCCAGCTATAAAATGGTGATTTTCCATAGCAAACTGTTAGTTTACCAGAGGCTAACCCTAATCAGATTGGTTTTCCTTGAGAATCCGAGGTGGATGAGACCTCTGCAGGCGATGACGAGTGCCATTCGGTTTTGGGATGATGCACTGGAGATGTGAGCAGATTTATGGATGGTTCCATAGTCATGGGGGTACCCCCAAATGGATGGTTTATAATGGAAAATACCATTAAAATGGATGATTTATGGGTACACCTATTTCGGGAAACCACCATTTAGGGATCCTGGATGGCTACTTTTGAAGATCTTGGAAGATATAGTTGTCAAAATAGTTATATCGTTAACTTTTGGTGATGCAACGAACGTGAGGGGCAAATACACGCGGGAGATGTGGGATCAAGTTATTTTCAAGAGTATGCGTATATATAATATATTATTGTATTCATTTTGCATATGCACATGCACTGTACATCTACGTGTATACCTAGCGCATCCCAAACCCACAAATGTGTGGGTTTTATTCCAAACGCCCGTTTTTTTCTCCTCCCAAGTGGGGAAAAAAACATTGTTTTTGAAAAATAATAGTGTCATGAACTCTTATGATCCTTCTCTTAGATCATTCAACCCCCTTTCAGTACCCTTCAGGTTGATTATACTTCCACCCCGCTGTCTTGGCTGGCAGTTCTCACCAGAAACCCCTGGAGGCAGAAATTTGAACCATGGCTGTAGTTTTTCTGTCGGGAAGAGAGTTATTTCTGGATTGCCACAATTGACGAAATTCGAGCAAGATTGTCAAAAGATCAAGCGCAAGTAATCTCATCGATGTGTTGTTTTTAAACAATGTTATTGATAGGATTTGTCAAACCAACAAAAGCCAAAAACTATTTGTTGAAAAAAACAAGTTCTACCAAAAAAACTGCATTTTTGACTGGACCTACTTTTTTGAAGGTGTTTATGTGCAGATGCTCATCGTTGAGTTTAAATAGTTTAGCAGTTTAGCAAACGAAGATTTGTTGATCTGCAAAATCCAAGCTGTACAGATCCCAGAGTGGTGACCCCAACGCCACAGGGTTCAGCTTTCCCTGATGCTTCGGAAGGGTCCCGCATGCTCTGAGGCTTTGTGCTAGAACCCATTGACCAGGCGAATGCGCAGGAGGAGTCCCCGGGCGGTCGATCATCCCGGCTGGTTAGCTCCGTACCTTGGTTGTTACGTTTTTGTTGTGGCTGACTCATGAGTCAGGCCATGGTTGTTTCCAAATGAATGGGGATATCCCCTTAAGTCATCCATTTTTCATAACAAAACCGTCCATTTGGTCATTTTCCCATGGTTTTAGGAAACCCACATGGTAGGGAGATGGTCATGCGAGATGGAGATGTCGATATTTTTTCATGACTCGGTCAGATCGATGCGTGCAGATACTATGTGGGATTATCGTGGAATTACCCTCTGGTAAACCAACAGTTTGCTATAGAAAATGGCCCATAGAAATAGTTGTTTTACCTATTAAAGATGGTGATTTTCCATAGCTTTGTTAGTTTACCATAGGTACATTCCCTTGGTTTCGTTTTTACCCTTTGTGGATCAATGAACCTTTTTTTTTCAGACAGGTTGAAAGATGGTGAAATTGAACTTTTCCATAAACATTGGGTTCCCCAAAAAAGGGATCTTGAAGATGGTATTCCAAGTACCCTTTGGTAATCAAACATGGCGTGCTGGAAAATCCACAAATGAGTTCGATGATTTCCGAAAAAAAAACTCCATTCAGTTGATCTCCCAGCCACATTTAAATGACACTGACACTGGAGGATTACTAATTATCTTGATAACCAATTATTAACCCATGGTTAACCTAAGATATCCCTTTTTTATTCCATATGATTATAGCATATTATAGCCATTATGAACCATTAAAGATCAGGGTTGTATTTATTAGCCACTTCTTTCAGGGTTCACCCGGGATCCTGGTTGTTTCGGAGGATCCCGCAGAGCCCGTAGAGCCCGCAGAGCCCATTGATGTGGACCAGGCGGGGTCCACCTTCCACCTTGAAATGACCACCTGCAGCGCCCCGACAAAAATGGGCAACGGTTTCTGTACCCTCTGGTAAACATACAAAAAACTATGGAAAATGGCCCATTTATAGTTGATTTACCTATGAAATCCTATGAAACATGGTGATTTTCCATAGCTATGTAAGTTTCCCAGAGGGTATGTTTACCCATATGCTCCATGGTGCTGGTATACTTAACTATTTAACTACAGGTGATTTTGTTTGGGCAAATGTTGGTAAATATTCCAGCACCATGGAGCATATGGGTTATGTATGTTTATGTGTTCCTGGAATCATCGGTAAACTTGGTAATTTTGGTACGATTCACCAGAATTGGCCGAAAAAGGTTTGTGATGTGTTTTTTCAGCCAGAAAAAGGGGCCATCGGAGGTGGTGGTCTAGTTGTAATCCCTTCCCCCTGACATCAAATACCACCCCTTGGAAACCCGGCTTTAGAATTGGATCATTAATGCAACTTCCATACTTTGGGTCAACCCCACATCGATAAACCTCGATTGATTCATGAGTGGCCTGATCATGACTATGTGGGGGTCGCCCGCCCCAAAGACCAGTGATAACCTCAATTTGCTGTATGTTTTTGTTTCCCCCATGCATCCCCACGATAATGCTATATTATGTAATGCTATAACCCAAGCAGAGGCTGATGACATGATGACATATGATGACAATCTCCCCACATTATCCACTCCGGTTAATAAGTCCCCTAACTGAGGTTATCCCAATTTAGTGGGAAATAAGTCATATACGGTCACACACACAGAGATATACGTACCTATAATATTACACACATAAACAATGGCAATACTTCTACATGGCTTTGGTGGCTCATTTGCCACATCCCACGAATGTGCAACTGAGATACCCTCTGGTAAACTAACAGTTTGCTATAGAAAATGGCCATCAATAGTGAATTTTCCCATAAAAAATGGTGATTTTCAATAGCTATGTTAGTTTACCAGAGGTAAACCTCCATTTTCCTATGGTTTTCCTATGATTTTCCTATGGTTTTCCTATGTTTGTTTACGAGAGGGTGCCGGAAACCAGCCGCCGAGTTCACCAGGAGATGCCGGACGTCCAGCCCTCCGCCCCGCCCCTTGCAGCGGCCGCTCCGGAGCCTGGACCGGCGACTGAGGACGCTGAGGAGCTGTCGAGCGAGGAGAAGGTGGGCTATGGTAGACCCCCTGTTTTTTTTGGAGAGAATTTCTCTAAATTATGTATATATACCCATAGGATCCATGTATGGTATATATGCTAACATTGGGGGTATATTGATGGTAAATGTTACCATATATAGCATACATGGATCCTATGGGAGATATATATTATATATATAAATAAATTATATACAATATACGCAATGTACTTACACATGGGTCGAAATGGTGGGAATGGGGATGATGGGATGGCAACTTGCAGTTCCTGCAACGAACATAGACCCTATTTTGGGGATTGGAAGAATGACAATAATTACCTGTAATTACTTGATTTCCAGTATCATCTATAGCTCTTTTCTGGTAATCATGGGGATTCTTGGCTTAACATAGACCTGATTTCCACTCACATGTATATAGTGTTCAGGGTCTATGTGAATTTGGAGGGTATCATGGTTACCAGTCTGCAAAGTAGCCTAGTCAAGCCAAGAGCAATTCAATTGGGCAAAGTCGACTCGAGGTGACTGAGCCAGTGGCTGTTGGTGGTTAATGAACCCCATCCATAAAAGTTACCATCAAGGTGGGGGTGGTTCAATCCCCATATCATCCTACTCCAGTATCAGACGGCGCCACAGATCAACCTGATCCTGGCGGCCTTTGACAAGAACGGAGATGGACGCCTGAATTTCGAAGAAGCCTGGCATCATCCGTGTGGCAAACTTGGCAAATCATTCATAACATTCCAAGTGAGTATGGTTGATTTATGTCGATTTATGTGTATACCTAACCATTTTTTGTGGTATTAAGTATGCCTATGTGTGATCCACGGGCTCCGCTGCGTCTCCAATGTCTTGTCGGATCGTGGATAAAAGGATTTTACAGTATGTTTTCTTTTTCCAGCAGATGGCTGTAGATTGTTGTGGATCCCGGAGTAGATCCCTCGGACACAGGTGAGTTCTGTCATTTTCCAAGGAAACCATTGATCTGCTGATGTGGGCATATGCGGAGTTGATCCCCTTTGAAGTCTTCAAGGCGCAGATTGCACTGTACATATGGGAATATCATGTCAGTTGTTTTGTGTGTTCAGCGCACGTTCTTTTGCCGCAAGCAGATTTGTTCCAGGAAAAATATGGCTGTGAGCCAATTTGTTGGTTTTTCCAGGGCGAAACAGCCACAATCACATGATTCCAATTAACATGGAACCATGGAACCTGTCAAATATAGGAGATTGCTTTAAGATTAAGCTCTCTTAAGATTTCACCTTTTAAATCCATATTTTTTCGGGTCTATTAGCGACACTTGGGGGATAGTATCACAAAAAAAGGTTTCATTCCACCTATCACTGGAGAGTGACTGGGAGGACTCAAATGGTTGGGTGTTGATTCCTGGAGTTCTCAACCTGCCAAATCACTAACCAACCACCAGAAGTTATGGCACGTCACACAATTGTTGCCAGTTGCGATGATTGAGTCAGTGGGAGGAATCATCCCTTGCAGAATCCTCAAATACCTTCAAATATCCCAACATATACCAACATGTAAATTTATGTTCTTGACATACCACAAAATTTCACCAAAAAAAACACCAGATATTTTCTTCACGGATCAAAAACACGAATTTAAAATATATTCTATGTTTATGCTGTTGCGGGATGATCAACTGATTCAGCCAGATATAAGGTGGTGTCCCCTCCTTATGTCTTTGTTGGTTTACACTTGAACTAGCCCTTTCCCCCCAAAAAACCTATCATTAGTCGAATTTGACATCACGTTACCGGTCACTACGTGGCACCACTTCCCCAAAGCCAACATTGACAACATTGGTTGTTCGTAAAGCTTCGATCCGGGAAGTGAGACTGCGATTCCCTTAGTTGGGCACCTCCTCTCAAACTTACAGTTGTAGCAATGGCTCGGGACAGAGCAGCACGTGCAGCTTTTCTGCTCAAGAAGCAAGAGTTGTGTATCGGTACACGTTGTTTGGTTTGGCAGATGGGTGCGATCTGTCCGTGCCTTGCTCGTGAGAAGGCCAGGTCTCAAGACGGCTTCACCCATGTGCATTAGCTACTTGATGCCACAGACCATGTTAGAGTCTGAGTTGAGCTCTGGCAAAAAATGCAGGTGCCCGGTTCAATGCCACCAGTGGAGCAGCCTAAGGCCTGACATGAAGTTGTAAAACTGCAGTACTGTATCTACATGCATTTATATAAATAAACATACATACATACATACATATATATATATATATATGTATGTATGTATATTATTAGGTGGACAAACCGCTTCATGGTTGGCCAAACCTGTTAGGTGGACAAACCGTTTCATGGTTGGCCAAACATGTTAGGGGGACAAACCGTTTCATGGTTGGCCAAACATGTTAGGCAGATGGTTTTGGCTCATTTTTGATGTTTGACTGCGCAAGAAGATCTCGAGTTGAACTATCAACCCATTGTAGCGGAGCTACCGAAAACATCCGACTGGTTCAGCAGTGCAAGTGGTTCCACCGGCATGAGGGTCATGATGGTCCATGATTCCCAAGTTTCTTTGATACAGCCAGTCCCGCGTTGTGCCGCAGGTCTCTCACTGGCTGCAGATGGGCACTATGGATCTCCTGTGCCAGGCTGCAGGGCTAAGCGGACCCCAATGGATCCCAATGGTAGGTGCACCGAGTGCTGGATCATTAGTCCAAGATGTCCAAATCTTCATACTTGTAGATTCATGGGTATAGACATGCATGCAAAGATCTTGGCACGTGCCGGCATAGAAGCAGGAACGTTTCTGTTGCCCATGGTCATGCTTACAGGCCTCTCGACATTGCCTGACACTCCAAGAAGATCCGAAACATCCTTTCGGCTCTTCAGTCTTTTCTTTCCTTTCTGTGCTACATTGCGAAAATGGTGGCCCTTGAGCTTGCAGCATCTTGGCGAAGAAGGATAGCCCTCGCACCTTTCTCGCGAAGAATGAGCCTGGCAGCTGCATGTCTGACTTTTGAACAACTCCTGCGCATTCCTGCGCACTATTTTGCGGATTGTCGCTCGTTTTGACCTCTCAGGCAAGTGGTTCCATCTTGTCAACAGTGGCTTCCGTCCTGCACTTCGCGAGCTGTATCCAGGTAGACTCATCATGACTCATCTTCAGTGTCTTGTCAGCCATGGCTACTGCCAGGACTACCTTTTGTTGGAGCAACAGAGACGTCACCAGGAGGCAGTCGATTTCCTGTTCGGTGGCTCTTACAAGAAGGACTGGTCAAGCAGTGCAGGTTGCCAGGGCTGGTCCTGCGGGTTGCATTGTTCCCTTAGGTGCCAGTAACATGATGCGCAGTATACAACAACTGCTGGGGATTCATGTTAGTTGACGAAGGCGAAATTATATGTACATGTAGGTACTATACATGCATATGTGACAGCTCGTCCCCGTGCAAAAGCGAAAGTGTGGAAATTGTGCATGACAATCATCAGTGCCATTGACATGCTGGCGTGTCGGATCACACCTTCTGCACCCTCGAGGCATCTCGAGACCTCTGTATAAAGGTTTCTGGGAGTTGTTGGGAGCTTTGTCTCGCCAGGAGCCGTTGGAACTCAGGGAAAAGTTAGGCCAGGGGCTTTTCGGTGAAGTGTTCTTCACTCGCAGCGCCTTGGCAGCTCATGTTTTCACCATGTTTTCGCAGTGCCTTGATCAGCTGAAGAGGTGTGTGGCAAAAAAAACATCATGGACCATGCGGTGATTTTTGTTTTTTCATCACGGACACTGGCCAAGGATATGGCCGGGTGGTGGTGGCAAAGGCTCCTCACTACTGGGGGCCAGCGCCTCCTGAGCCGATCCTGTGCGCTGAATTTCAGCGCGCGTGCCGCCTTCGTTCAGGGCTTATCTGCTTCGAATTTGTTTTACTTTTTTCTTTTGGTTGTCCAAAATTCCGAGAGGTCTTCTTGTCTTTTGTGATTTTTCGGGATGTTTTGTTGTTTCTTCAATCTACCTTTGTTGCAGTTGGCCTTTTAGTTGATCTGGTCACAGGACATGAGAACCTCGTGAAGCCCTTCGAAAAGCTTGGTTCCGCTTCGTTGTGGCACTTCGTGGAGGGCACCTGCTGGCGAAGTGCCATGCCAAACCTGGTTATCGGCCAACGTGCACAGGCGCCTCATGGCGCATTTTGTATTTTTGTTCCTCAGGCTTTGAAGATGGTTGAGATATGTTGAGATGGTCCTGGTGCATCATGTCCCACGTTTTTGTGCAGGTAGCTCCACAGGTGGCATCGGTGATGATCTACCTCAGGGAGGCGAGCCATGTGGTCTGGGACCTGCACTCCGAGGACACCATTTTGGATATCCGCGGCAGCCGGGTTCATTTGACCTTGCTGGACGTTTTCATGCCCCCGGGTGAGTGCCTTTGTTGCAAAGCGTGTCAAATCAGATGTTCTGATTTCTTGAACTGGATCGCATGTTGGGTTTGAAGGATTGAAGGAACCGGGCTTAGATAAAGACACAGGGGCTTAAATTCAAAGGGGCACCATGAATTATGAAAGTTGACAGTGGCTTTCACGCAAGATGCCCTTGCTGCGCGTTTCTCAAGTAGACCAACTTTTTGGAAAGCCTTGCCACTTACCATGCGTTGAGCGAAACGCAGCACTGAAACCAACACTTACAGGATCAACATGTGTTTATAGCTATTTGGCCTTGCATGACGTGGAACCCCAAAACCAACAATAGACCTGAAAACAACTCTCTCTCAGACGATGTGTTACAGAAATGCGGCACATGCTTAGAGGGGAGGCCGGGTGCCAGGCACCAATTACCGCAGCATTCCGCACCGAGATGCATTTATAGATTGAATGGCTGCACTAAAAGTTGAGGTGCCTGCCTTAAACTTGGCACAAGCTGTTGTGCACATGTGCACATTAAGGAACGGCGGGTGTCCATACACCATGCCTCCAGAGCTCCGAAACGGAGGCTCTGAACGCCAGCAGCTTGGCTTTGGAATGTGCAGGGGCTGATGTTCGCTGCCCGGTGAAACTTCGGAAATGTGGAATTGTCCCCCGCATTTCCTATCACTTAGTCAGCGCGCGTGGTGAGGCAGAACGTTAAACTGCTCGGTGATCGCCTGGCCGCAAGAGTCAACGGATTTGTTACGAGACTGTCGCTAGCAACCTGGATGCAAGTGCTTCGTTTCATTTCATTTCAGCCCATGCCAATCGGTTTGCAGCTGGGACGGTGTGCCCTGCAGAGGCCAACTTGCTCGTGCCGCGGGAGCCACTGGAAAGAATTGAGGCACTTGAATGGCTGCAAAGTCTTCCCCAACTTTGGATGTGGCTCGGCGGCGCTTGGTGGCCGAATGATTTTTCAAAATAGTAGCCGGGAGAGAGTGACCCTGAACACAAGTTCCGCGAAGGCCATGAGGCCAATGTTTCTTGCAATCGCATGGGTCAAAGTTTGAATGCTTACGGTGCCCGACTGAAAATGCATTTGCTGCCACTCATGCTGCATGCGTTGTCATTGCTTCATTATGTTTCCTGCCTTTCGGTTGTGAGGCTCATCCAGGGGCAATTCGACACATTCAGGGCCAACAGATGAAGTGATCCGGCAATGGCAATTCGACACATTCAGGGCGACGGTGGCGGGTGCAACAGATGAAGTGATCCGGCAATTGCAAATGCCTCCACCTGGAGCGTCTCCAACCCCTCCCGGGCCACCTCCCCCGCCAATGTAGGAAGCTTCAGATTGAATAAATGTCCAGATTGCTGTGTGGCTTGCGGTTCGGTGACGTAAACGTGCAATTATTGGTTGCTGTCCTGCCCTAGGCATGAATGACTGACCAGTAAGGTTCTGACGTTTCTGTTTGTTTTTGATCATTGTCTCATCACATCATATGTGTCGATTCAAATGTGCATATCACAGTACTGCATTTCACTATTATGATCTATTATTATGGTTTTTTGTGTTTGTCATTTGTGTTTACACATGTTTACACTTATCCATGTGCATGTAGGTGGGTTTCACATGGCGCTACATGGTGGGATGCCAACACCATCCAACACCACCTCTCTTGCGAGGAAATAGCGATGATCGTTTTCGCCTTGGCATCTCTTGGCGGAAGAAGGATGATGGAGTGGTCTCCCATCGATAGAAGCGTTTCGAAAAGTCGGAGATCTGTTGCGGCAAAGCCCCAGGGTCTAGGAAAATGGCGGATTTCAATGAAGAGGTAATGTTTGTTTGCATGTATGTACGCACATTTATACAATACATACATCGGTCGTGCATATCTATAGTTGAACACATGTGCACAATATGTATAATAATAACATTATGTATGTATGCATATATGTGTGAGAAGTGTTCTGCTGCTTGGTATACATGTTTTGGATTATTTTTGGATTCTTTTTGATACATGGCTGAAATGCGCAGTAGGAGTAGGATGCGGCATTTGCGTAGTATGTATTGGTCATCAACCCCGATTTCTAGGCAACTGCTTGGTACATTATAGTTTGGGTTTGTCATGACCCATACCACGGGTAACCACACACACCATGCATCGAAAGCCTTAGCTCTTGGAACTCGTGCAGAGCGGGAGCGCGAACAGCCGTGTCGAAGCGCCTCTGCCGTCTTCAGATTTGCTGGTCTTTGATCCGGCGAGCTGGTTCCGAATCACCAAAAAGCCATTCTCATGGTAAATGGTGTTTCCAATTGATTTTGGTGTTCTGACATTAGGTTATATCTAAGAAATTTGTCGAAAATAAATTGTTTCATTGCTTTGTCAAGCATGGTATGATTTCAGATGGTAACATTGTAATCCAGCGAAGCACGTACACATGCCTCTGTATGCGTCCACACCTATAGGTCACCATGTATGTGTACCTGCCAGGACTTATGTCCTATATGCGTCCCCAATGTGGCACATCCCCCCCCTTTATATAACCCTCCCTGGAATAGTGGGGGGGGGGTAAGGCAAGAAATTTCTGAGAAATATTTCACCTGGCCACATGAAATACACCCCCCCCACATGTTTTTTGGGCTTCCAAAAGATGTGGGGGGGGGTCCTCCGGATGCAACATTTTAGCCCAGAGATGGTATGGCACACCCTTTCATTTTGAACATACATACATACATTCATACATTCATACTTTCACACATTCATATATATATATACACATACATGTACTTAAATACACATATGTATATGTATATATATATATAATATATTGGCACAAACATACTTACAGAAAAATGCAACGGTGAAATTTTTGAGGGGGGGTAGTTGCAAAACCAATGTATTTTACAGTTCTAGCAGGGTCCCCCCCAAAAAAAATCCATTGCCAATGCTGGAGGAGCCCCTTCTTGTTTCCTACCCCTGCGGTAAATAAATACAACGGCGAAATTTTTGAGGGGGGGTACGTAGTTGCAAAACCATTGTATTTTACAGTTCTAGCAGGGGCCCCCCCGAAAAAGCATGGTGAAATTCCCAAGTTTTATTATTATTTTTTTTATGGCTAGCCTAATTATATAGGTCATGTAATTAATGAATATATATGTTATGTCATATTTGTAGCTTGCTCCCAAAGTTTCACGCGGCAAAAATGCCTTCCACCAAGCCGCGGACCTTGACAGATGACTTGCGACGAACTGCGCGTGGATCCGCAACAGGGCTTTGGAGCGGGCGAACTCACCAGGCTCTATGATTGTGTGGCCACCCAGGGCGTGGGGTTGTGGGACATTTTGTAATCGGCCCCCAATACTTAACATTCCTTAGGCACCGATGGTTTTTGGTTTAGTGATGTTGAGTGGGAGATTTACGCAAAAACATGAGACCATTTATATCCATTTATGGGGTGTTCAATGTTCGGGGGATGGGATTAATGTGCATATGTGCATATTGATGGCAGCGTGGTATTTGACATGCTGTCTCCTGGATCTGCTTGAAACTCTTGAAACAAAGTGTTGGACCTATCCATGCGTGCGTGTGTGCATATATAAATGTGTACATTATAGTTATATGTACATACGTCCGTTTTTGTTTTCCGTGCATCCGTAGTTGCACATATACAGTCATACATGAATACGTATGCAATATATTTATGATAAACAGTAATTGGAATGATGGTTTGTATATGGGGAATCATCCCCAAAATGCCCGAACTTTTGAGCCATTTTCAGGTTCGTGAATGATTACAGGCCAACCTCACCATTTGATGGGTTCCCAATTGGTGAAAATACCATCTTCAACCAACGAAGTGGGGATATAACATGATATGAGCCACCGCAAAAATACCGGCAATAATAAACATGTAATGTAAGGGACAGACATTGGTTTGTTTTTTTTTGTTTTTTTTTGAAATTGCTTAAATATGGGATATAACAGGATAAAACGCATCTAGAACATCCATGCCGGCGACCTACCCCACCATAATAGGTGGTCAAGATTCGCGCTCACGCTAGTGGTTGTTGGTGGCTAGTGAAACCTATTTATAAACATCACCTTACAAGTTGGTTTTTAAACCTCATTATATAACTATAGTTATAACTGCCATAAACCATAAGTATGGACGATTCCGATCCAAGTTAGCTCTTTTTTGGGCCCCACTTTGGGCCGACACTTTGATGGCAGAGGTTTCGGCACTTTGGAGCGTGACTTCCAGGCGTACGGATTCCTGAGGAAATTTTCCAACGAACATATTCGGGATTGAATCATTACCCTCTGGTAAACTAATATAACTATGGAAAACCACCATTTTCAATTGGAAAATCCACTATAAATGGTCATTTTCAATCGCTATGTTAAATTACCAGAGGATAATATTCATTAATCATTTAACCAAAGAATGTTAGTTTACCAAGTAATCATATCCATGATCATTTGCTGGAGGTATATCGGTACATCCAGCTGATTTGTTGCCAAGCTGATGTTAAATTTAAGCAATTTGGGCAACTTTTCCTACAACAAATTACGCGCCATTTAATGGAATGATGGAATGCATGATTTCTATGCAATGAGAAAGTGATGAAATATTACCCCAAACAACTGTATGTAAGTGAAGATGGGATTGGCCTGATGCGTTGGGGAGAGAGAGAGAGAGAAGAGAGAGAGAGAGAGATGTATGTATGTATGTATGTATGTATGTATGTATGTATGTATGTAATTATGTACGTATGTAATGTATGTAATGTATGTAATGTATGTAATGTATGTAATGTATGTAATGTATGTAATGTATGTAATGTATGTATTGTATTGTATTGTATTGTATTGTATTGTATTGTATGTATGTATGTATGTAGATAAAATGATCGACCGATACATATTACATGTATACAATGTTGTAAATACCAATATTTAGACATGTTTTATACTCTATGGAGGTTTCCAATTATTATAGGTAACTCCCAGTTTACCATCCATTTTTTCAATAGGAATTTCCATGAAATAGACTTAAATATACCATCCATCATTAATAGCACCTCACCGCCAGGCCGCTCTGCACAAGTTGAGCCATGAGCCGCCACCTGCGGCCGCGGCTGCGGCCGCTGCGCCACCTCCGACCTCGGAAGGTGGGCGATGGAGGGATGAGTTTTTGATGGGGCCCAGTGATTGATCTATGTTCATCTGGTTGGTGGTGACTGGAACCATGGAATTTTATGACTTTCCATATGTTGGGAATGGAATGTCATCATCCCAACTGACGAAGTCCATCATTTTTCAGAGGGGTAGGTATACCACCAACCAGTCATCCAATTGTAATACACCCTCTGGTGATTCAACATTGCGATGGAAAAAGTGGATTTATAGCTGATGTGCCGATGTGCCCATAAAAAAAATGATTTTCCATAGCTACGTTACTTTACCAGAGGGTATTTGTTATCTATGTTTATAGATGTTCGAATGTATTTTCTACGATTTTTCCAGGTAACATTGGTCGTTTGACCCTCACCCCAGGTAACATAGACCCTAAGAGAGGGCCATTTGATGAGGAACAAATTGTCTTCCAACCTCCATTTGGCGGGGTCTATGTCAGTTGGATCAAGGCTATGTGTTTCTTGATATCAAATCATCCATTTCGGGTTGGTGAGTATTGTCGGCCCATTTGAAGGTTCCACGAAGTTATGTGGTGATGATTGTTGTTTTGTAGTCCTGTTTCAGCTGATTGGCCAGAAGAGGTTAGTTGCTACGCTAATTTCAGGGAAGATCGAGTTGTAGGTCCTGCTTCAGGTGCTACTCAGCAAACACTTTCAGCAGCAAGTTGATAGTTGGAACATGACTCTTGCCGACTCCTGCAGCATTGACATACTTGGAACTTGGAACCAAGCTTGCCCTGATTTCGACTTGCCATCCACTTTTGGGCCGTGCTGGCGGGGACCTGGAGAATTTTGGGTAAACCAGGGATTGAAAAACCTTGAAACACCTTTGTCCATGTTGTTTTCTTCGTTTCCATGATCCCTGTTGGCATGTGACATCAAGCCACAGTACCATGTCATCACAGCCTGCATCGATACAATTCAGCACTTCGCTACCTTGAAAGCAATTGCAAGAAAACACAGGAACAAAAAAAAAGGTTTATATAAGACAATTGGATCCGATCTGATCCGATGATAGCTTGTTGAACTCCCTGAGATGGAGGGAGAGAGATAGAGATAACTTGATAGGTTTGCCCTGGCATATGCATCAGCCACAACTTGCAGTTGTGGTTTGTTTGGCGGTTTGAAACAGCTCGGAAGATGAGCCCTGACTTACTCACATAACCTGTGACCTGACCCGCCCATGTTATGTAACTAATGATTTGGGTCAAAATTGAATGGCAGCCCCCAGACACTAGAAGAACATGACTGAAATTTGCACGTTCAGTGGACTGTAAACGCGTTTTTCTTTGTGGTTAAACGTCCAAGGTTATTTGATGTTTAGCCCCCATAGATCTCAATTGTGTGTTGCTTTATATTTCATCTAGGTATGGACATATCCTTCGCAAACCCCAGCTAACCTTAGTTAACAGCCAAATTAAAGCAACTTGGCTAGCAAATCAACCGGCTCTCTCTCTCTCTCTCTCTCTATTTATCGATTCTAATTCTCTCCAGTGGTTAGGAGGGAGCTAGGAAGCTATGGCTACCCATATTCCTTATTAAATGGGGAGGAAAGGGGCTACTAAGAGTTTCGAACCTCCTGTTTAAAGGATAGATCCCAAGATTCCCCTCGTGTTTTTATAGTTGAATCCCAATTGAATCACTATTTTTTGTGTTTAAGCCAGCTCTAAATCCACACTCTTGATTGTCAAATGCATATGTTTGATGGTGAAGCCTATTTTCGATGGTGAAATCCTTAGTTTTTTGATGGTGAACTCTGCATTTTCGCCACGCTTCGTGGGAGGCGTTTCCAGTCGCATCTCTCCCTGGGTGGCGCTGCCGCTGCTGCCCATCTGCCCCGTGGCCGCAGGCGCCGTCGCGCTGGCGGCTACGCTGCGGAACCGCGCGTGGCTTGGGACGGTGGCAGCGGGGATCCTATTGGACGTAACCATTTTTTATGGGACTCAATACCACCATGATTATTCCATGATTATGATTAATAGACCCTTAATCCATCTTAATCCCATTGGACTTAAGCATTATGGGACTTAACCATATAATTAATAGGCTGACATTATTGGGTGATAATAACCCCAGTTAGAAATTGAGTTGTAACCCCATAAGTGGACTAAGCCCGCTTAGCCACTTGTAATCAGGGATATAACCGACTCAACAAGTGGGATGAGCCACCAAGTATAATTAATCCTATTGGACTTAAACGTTATCCATGGGACTTAACCATATAATCAATAGTAGGTTGACATGATTGGGTTAATGGGTTATTATTTTATTGCTTAATATCAACCCTGGATGATGGAATATAGGACAATATGGGACAATGGGAATAAACCTCACCAATACAATGTATATTGTCTTAGCTAATAGTAATTGGACAATGATATTAGTAAACAATAATATGGGATCATGATATTAATTGGATAGTCATGATTAAAAATGATTAATAATGGCAATATACAGATAAGTATAAACAAATAGTAATAACATGGGATTATGTTATAATGGGACCCAACCAATAAGAATGGGACCATAATGGTATTATATTGGGGTATTCAGAGGGAAAATCATTCATATACAACCTGGAATGGGGGTAATGTGTGATTTACACAATGCCATGAAGCTACCTTTTGAGTTTTTTTTTCCTAGATTTTGCCACCCATTGATGGTACTGTGAAATGACTGATTCCAGATGGTTAGGATCAGGGGAACCATCTCCAGCAGTGTCAGGTCGTTGTGAAATTTTGGGAAATTTACCCAGATCCCATCTGGAATGGATGGAGAGTGATGTAATGGGCATATATCTGGTTGGTGGTTTGGAGCATTTGGATTATTTTTGGATTATTTGGATTATTTTTCCCATCATATTGGGAATGGAATAACACTCGCATTTGACTAATTAATATGTTTCAGAGGGATTTTTCAACCACCTGCCATAGCTATTGGCTCCCCACAAAGCGACAGATGCAGAGCCACGCACCTGGTTGGCCGAGGTGTCAATGATGGAAACCTGCAGCGCCGTGAGACGCGGGGTGCTGTTTTGAAACTGTGAAACTGTGAGCTAGCTGATTATGGTATCCAATATTTAACTAGCTGATCTATTTGCTATATCTCTATTTGTTTTTTGGGAGTATACCATGATCTATAGCTGACCCCAGGGATAAACAAATGAGCCTTTTGATTATCTCTTAAAAAAATCTATGGGTGGTACCACCCCCAAAAAGGGAGTCCAAATCTTTGGTGATTTGGCCAGCAACCCATGAGATTTCACGTTTTCGAAATATATAATCAGAATGTCGGAAGCCTAATAAATGCATTTGGGGATGGTTTGTAGCATCCATTGATGGTGATTTTGAGGATGGTTCATTCTTGGGTTGACCACATTACACATTTTTTTCATTTTGCTTCTCCTATTTCCATGAAACCAACCGGTGCCAGCTTGCCAAACCCCTGCGCCTCACCCTGCGAAATTCCCCACGCGACACGTTCGCGGCCCTTGGCGGCTCCCGGCTGAAACAGCACTGGAGAAGGTTTGGATGCATAGTTCGGACATGTTTAGAACAGTTTTATTATTTTCCTACAGTTATGGTCATTTACCAGTTATAAGTACTTGTAACCCCATTTATAGAATGTATAATCCCATTTATAACCAGTTATAACTAATAAATGGCCATAACTGTATGCGATACTTGCGTATATTTGCTACAACCATGGCTATCTAAAACACACACACATATATATATACACAATACATATAATTATAATATACATATTTCTAGAAGATTCAACTGTTTGCTACAACATCGACTTGTTTCTTTGAATGTTGAAAACAGACAACAGAGTTTGTGCATAGCATGTAACATTGGATATGATGTGGTGCACTTGTGTCAACGCTGGATTCTGTCGCAAGAAAGAATCCATATAATTTATGCAGCACCCTTTGGGAGCCACCCATCAAACAAACACAAACAGGTTTCAGCATTGCTGTTTGCATAGTCTCGGTAATCATCCCATCAACCGTTTGTTGTATGCGTGGATCACAGATTTTTGCTCCTGGTTTTTTCAAGCAGATCTACCACTGGAAGGTCAGAACCGGCCATCATTATTGGATAGACACATGGCATGAAATGAAGCTACCCTCTGGTAATTTAACATAGCTATTGAAAATGGCCATTTATAGTGAGTTTTCCCATTAAAAATGGTGATTTTCCATAGTTACGTTAGTTTACCACAGGGTAACCAGCAAGATCTCAACTTGTCGGAGAAAATGACTCGAGCTCAGGGCCCTAGATCGCTGTTTCTGGTGCAGTGGGAGTCATGCCAGGTTTTTCGTCGGGAAATATTTGACCAGATGCGGCAGTCGTACGATGTGATAAAAATCGTGATTTATCAACATCTCCAGATCATGGCCCATCATGGCGACCTATTTTTGGCGGCAGTGATGTATTGAATTCATTTCCGCTGTCACTGTGGTCACTGTGATTTCTGTCGCGACTATTTGATACTATTTGAATATTCCTTTTTATGCTTTGGTGGACAGATGTGGATGGTTTTTCTGTTGTCAAAAATCCTTTGGATCCCCTCGATCCTACAGTAACCAGTAGCGTACAGAATTGACGTCCAAAACACTGAGCAACTTGAGTTATCTTCAGGACATTCAATCTCACACCCTGGCACCTATAGTAGACCCACCAATTTGGTGGGTGTAAAACACGTGGTATTTGGCAAACCAAGGCCTGGCCAAAACCATGCGGTGCCCTTTTTTGTGCCCAATTTTACACCATTTTGGGTGGGTGTTACAGTATATAAAAACCTTAAGAATTAAACCCTGAATTAATAGACCCAGTGATGATTTGCTACTAAAATGGTACATCCTAATTATATAAACCCGTTTTTTTTAAATCCGGGGTTGACATTATCCACAGAGGTTTAAGTTTGGCTTACCCAGCTTGCCCAAGAATTGCCACATCTGCCGCGCATCGCATGAGACTTTCAAACATAACGCAAGGCGTACCCGGCCGAACAGCAGAACTGCAAAGATGTTAAGGGCTCCCCTGGAGATGTCTGTTTGCAACGGATTATTTCAAGTTGAAAATCTGCAGGAAACTTTGGTTTTCCATGGTTTTCCCCAGAAAAAAAAAAACAGTTCCCACTAGAGACTGCTGGAAGTACATATTTTGATTCCGAGTGCAGATCCTGGACTCTTTTTTGAAGTCACTGTTTTGAAAGAATGAATCCGAACAGCAGGAAAACTGCGAAGAATATTGAACTGTTACGCAGCTATGTGATCGGACCATATCGGACCCACTTCAAATTTGTGGGATGTCATTGCATTGGTGGACCTCAGGAATCAAGCCCCTTCAGTATTAACACCTTTGCAGAGTTCTGGAGTGGTGTGCTAACAATTCTTTTCGACATTCTGAGAAGAAAAAAGCTGCCCAGCTGCGCCTTTTGCTGGCACCCGGGTATTTTTCACTGCAGATTGCAGATCTCTCTTGGCTGATCAGGAAGTTTGTTCATGGACCTGGATCATGCATTTTGCCTTTTGCATTGGCTCGTTGGAACTCAAAACATGTTCAACTTCCATCAGTTACCCCATAAAATGTTCAGCCAGAATTTACCCTTTCTTGGCTACCCAGGGTGCTGATGGAAGATCTCCCAAATGTGATTTGGGCAGTGTTCGATGTTTTTCCTTTTTCCCATGCTTGGTTGACCAGAAACTCAGCAAGAAATCATAGACAAAATATGAAAAAATGAACAGCTTGGCAAACAGATGTGAAAACTATCAGAACCAGGCAGTTTCCTCCCAAACTGTCCCAACAAAACGTCAATTGACATCTGAAACAAACCATGCCAGGCTGCTGAGACTGCTGAAAGCCACGAAAAGGTGAAGCAAAAAGGGCCACAGCGCAGTCTAGGGCTGGAAGTTGGTAGAAGCCGCTGGGGAAGCCCAAGAAGAAATACGTTTCGATGCCTGCCATGGCTGATATGAATTAAGAAACAAAGGGCATCACCATTCTTATTATATAGATATACTATAATATAAAATAATGTAATACAATATATATATACACACATAATATATATATATGTATTATATTAATATATAATATATATATATATGTATTTAACTTGATTATAAACACATTTGTTTGCTATTGTTAGTCTCATTATTATGGCGCTTACCAATGTTTACCATGTGGTCATGGGGCGAAGGAAGGTAACCAAAATTCTTGCAGGATGATAGATAGCATGTAAATGTGTACTTTTTTTCATCAGATAAGAGATATGTAAATGATACATCCGACATGTACAGTCTGTATACGGTTCATTCAGCATTCAACTCTAATTACGTAGTATTGTGAAGGATGACAAGTATCATCTATGCTATGGAATTATATGACTATGGATGGCTATGGATGGCTATGGATCTATACCTATTAAATCCTATTAAGCATTAGGGGGATGAACATCCATAAATCCCAGCTATTTTGATGTGAACTACAGGGATCCAAGGTTGGCACCCGCTGAGGTCGCCAGCGAGGTTTGGACATGTCGGTGCAGAGCTTAATGAGGGTTTAACGCGGCAAAACGACCCACCAGAAATGGTGAAAACACGTGAAAAACCTATCAGAAAACACAACTTGGGTACACATGGTTTGTAAGAACCTTTATATGGATGCAAATTACACTTACCGTACCGTTGTTGTTGGTGGATTGCCCTTGGAAAGGGGCAGTGGAACAACTCAGCATGATATGTGTTGGCAGCAACTTGGCCATATAATCGAAACCGAAACCATGTTTTTCCTGCGTCGGGTCTGAATTCTGAAATTCTGAAACTCACCTTTTCGCAACCCTGATGCTGCCCTCAAGCTTCGCCATCCTTGTGTAGTGGCCCACAAACAACCTCCCCACTTGCCAGCCTGTGTGAAATCTGCCATTATCAGGACGGTTTGTTCCAGAGTGGATGTGGGAGTGGCTGACTTTTTTTTCTTCTTCAAACTGGCAAATGTAAGTCATTCCACTGGTTGGTGGTTTCAAACAATATTGTTTATTTTCCAAAATATATGGGATAATCCTTGCCATTGACTAATTTATTTTTCAGAGGGGTTGAAACCACCAACCAGATATTTGTCGCAGTCGAAAACCGAGGACCCAACGGATCTGGCTCTGTTTGAAGCCTTGCGGCGAGTGGACACCCTGACCACTGCCAGGTGGGAAACCTTGGGGCTGGAATGGTACTGGTTGCGGCGTGCAGCGCGCCCGGTTTGTGTGGCAAGTTGATGCAAGTTTCTGGATTCTTCATGATTTTTCATGAAACTGTAGGGTTCTGTAAATGTTCGTTTTTCTCCAACAACGCAGCCACCTCCAAGTTAAGAAACTCCACGAAGACAGCGTAGGCGAAAGCCGGTGAATTTGAATGCAAGCATCACTCTATCAGATGAACTCATGTAATGGCGGCACAACATGAATGTGTCGTCCTGATTAGTGTGAGCCCCCCCCTCAACAATAGCTATACCCTCTTTAGACTTCTGCGCAAAAAAGGCGGTTCCCCAGGAAAAAAAAACTACCCTTAAGTAAGGATTTCAATTGGCTACAATTGAACTCCAATAAACACGATGAACTTGTGATATTTGTAGTGCTTGTAGTACTTGTAGTACTTGTAGTGAGTGGGGTTCAGCATGTTGATTGCGTTACCTTTTCCACCTTAAGCTGTTTCTTAATGAAACATGCAATAAGAGAAAGAGAAAGATAAAAAGAAAGAAAAGAGAAAGGGAACGAAAGAAAGAGAGAGAGAGGAAACGGAAGAGGAAGAGGAAGAGCAAGAGCAAGAGAAAGAGAAAGGATAAGAGAAAGAGAACGGACAAGAGAAAGAGAAAGAAAAAGAGAAAGAGAAAGAAAAGGTTGCTTTTGTACAAGGCTTTTCTTTCTTCTCTTGGCTCCAGGATCAGCTCTGGAAAAGTTTGCTGCAATTGTGGCCCCTGAGAACAAACCTACTAAAGTGAATTGGACCCTCTCATGGCCCAGTGCCTTGGAAATTTGTGGAAAAACTGTTCTTTAATAATGGTTTAACAAGCGATCTGATTCTTTTGGGAAAGGCAGACAAGCACATTTTTTTTCCAGAAAAAAATGACATTTTTGTTCACTCAATCATTGTTTGTTTAAAAAATTGTCTGCCAAAAAAATATTGCCACAATTGTGAACCTTCCAAACATTGCTGGGACCCTGAATAAGTTGTTTTTTTTGGCACAATAGTGAACCTAGCTACTAATCAGGATACAACATTACGCGGAATATTTTTTGCAACTCAGGGGTTCTGTAAATGTTCGACATGTTTTCGAGGAAATCAGAGCAGTGTTTGTTGAAGAATGGACGCGGAAACATAGAAGTTATCCCATATGCTCTATGGTGCTGGAATATTTACAAACATTTGCCCCATAAATCACCCAGTTATGTAGATAAATATACCAGCACCATGGAGCATTTGGGTATGGAAAAACCATGGGCGCAAGACCCCTGTGAGATGTTTGGGACCTGGGGGACCTGGGCGACCTAGGGGACCTGGCTCACCAAAGGTTGGAGGTCCAAAAGCTGGGACCTGGTCGCTATCGAATTGCCTGGGGCCCTGGAAAACGCCGGTTGGAAAACAGCGGCGAACTGGAAGCCGCACCACTGCATTGCCATGGCATGCATGTAGAGAATGACGTATTGAGAATTAGAGTCGTTATGCTGTCCAGGTTCTTATATATAACCTAAATAGGTCCTTATAAATAAGTCTTTATAGCCTAAATAGGTCCTATTTATGCTCGGATGCTGTCGATATTGCTTACGCACACACACATATACATATATATATATACATATACACATAATCTTAGGTTTTCTTAAGCATCCGAACATCGTTTGCAAATATCAGTTACACATGCTGGGCATGTTGAAAGCAGCCGAAGGCTGGTGGCTTCACAGATGTGTTCAATGTTGAAATGGGATGGCGTTCCCCAACTGTCTAATGTTAGTAGTGTTATAAACCATATGATATATATATATCATCCATATTATTTGGAAAACTATTTGATAAAATGATGGAACTACCATCCATAATCATTCTGGATAACTCGACGGTAAACTTCCTGGTGGATCCCCAGGATGGGCGACAAGTGCAACTGCGAGCCAAAGGACCGGCAATGGGTCAAGGCCTAGGGCACCTCTTCCCCCGAAGGGCATGGTAAAATAACAGTTTGCAACCTGCAAAATCACGATATTCTTTATAATAGCAACATCAGTTATCATTGGGTGTTGTTCGCTATGTTAAAATGCCGGAGAGCATTGACAATCCATCATTTGTTTTTGTTTGGATTAATATTCCATTTTCAGCTTCAGTGCCATTTGCTTGCTCATCATCATCATCATCATCATCATCATCACCATCATCATCAACATCATCATCAACATCATCATCATCATCATCATCATCAACATGAACACCATCATCATCACCATCATCATCATCATCATCACCATCATCAACATCATCATCATCACCATCACCATCATCATCATCATCACCATCATCAACATCATCATCATCGTCATCACTACCACTGTTTACATTCATTCATCTCCGTTTTCATCATTCAAAGGGATGTTTGCAAATCCGCGTTCCTTCTCAATGACACGTGCCCATCTCAACTGTTCTTTGAACAATGACCATTCATCCGTTGGTCGTTCGTTGCGCGTCGCGCATCGCGCACTGCGTGAAGTTTGAGTTTGGAAGTCCTGATGGAAGTCATGCACTGTCCCAGCGGGATTCCCACATATTGATGTGCCCTTCTCAAATGCAAGTGATTTCAAAAGTACGAGTCACATCTCAGTTTTTATTTTTTGTATATACTTTTTTTTTTGGCCCACCCCGGAGGTGGATACATAAATGATACATACCCCGCAGAAGAGCACTTGACGCCGAGCACTGTATATACCACGAAAACAGCCTATGTGCCCTTCTCAATGGTATGTACCCGTCTCAAGGGTTCATGCGTTCTTTTTCTCAGATCTTTAAACATCTTGAGAGCGTTTTGAAAGCCCGTAGAATTGAGCTAGTCTGCAAAGCTGAGCCAACCGGTTGGGACACGACTTCTTCGTGCGTCGCGTTTCCGTTTTTTTATTTGAGATAGATTCTGAGAATAAAACATTTTCAGTCGAGCCCCTGAGATGGACACTTGGAACGAGATAGTCTGCAAACGAGCAAGAACCCTCATCCAGCCCTTTGAATCATGTTTGCTATGTATATATGATATGTGTTTTGAAATTATCATGCCATGCATGTTCATATTCATTAGACAACAACACATGCATGTTTTCATCATGTCTGTCATCTTGCGTTTCGGGCATGCTGCAACCCAACTCCAGCAACTACCACGATCACATGTTTGGCGTTGTTCCCGTGTGGGAGTATTTGGTCTTTTGTTTGCGTGTGTGAAGTTGTTGTTTCCCATTTTTGTCGATGATCTTCCCATGAAAACCGCCATTGATGGGGAATTTCCGCCAAGACATCCTGTGACCCCGCGTCAGGAGCTTCGCCGAGACATGCGCACCAGGAATTGCTGATTCATGAGGAGGAGGACGGGACCCCGCTTGGACGTGAATCCCAGTTATCGTTGGGAGCATTTTTTTAGGGAAAACCTGCAGGAAGTACTGTTTTTAGTCCAAAATCTAGGGTTGTCCTGTAAATTTGTTGACCGATTTTTCCATTAAACCCATTGTGGGAAGCTAGCATAGGTGGTTGCAAACGTATTTTGTTTCGCCTCTCATTAGCATATAGCGCATATACAATTACGACATACAAGAGTTATCATCATGGGGATTAGACATATACCAACGGGCATCCAAATAAGATTGCATATTCCAGGAAAAGCATTCATGGTCACAGAATTCAGAATTGAACAGGTGCCTTTTTCGGTTGGCACTATGTGGCACTTCAAACATCACCTTGGGCTGGGTGGAAAGAATCTCCCCGCTGGTTTGTCAATTCGTGACAATGGCAACTCATTGAGATGGGTTGCAACCAGAACGGCAAGAAACAGTAACTTTGGGCCTGCAAACCCGTTTCCCTGGATAACTAATTATCAACATTGAGGTTGGGTCACTGGGTCACTTTTGTTTCTGTGGGGTCTTTGACAATGGATCCTGACAGGCGAGCGGAGTGCTCAAGGAGGGTTTGGATTTGTCCTTCTACCTCTCCCAGGCAGTTTGTTGATTTCCAGGACGCATGATCTACACATGGTGGGTTGCGGAAATGGAGGGTACCCAGAGAAAACGAACATGGACCTCCCCCCGAAAAGAGGGCTTGGCAATGGTTTGGCAAGATGATACTCCCATTCTCATGACATCAGTACTTCCATCTTCCCATTTCATGAGCAAATCTACCATATACTAGACCACGTGTTCCAAGGGGGTATTGAATGTTGCGAGGAAGGGGCTACTTGCATGTTTGACATTAGTTGCAATGCATTCCATGTCTTCAATAGAGTCACCAGAGGCTGACTACGTCGATATGATTGCCAGTTAGTTTACATTTGTGTCGTCCGTTGGCCTGCTGGTACCGTACCACCCAGGTTGCTAGTCCAGAATAGCCATCTTAAGCCCATTAAACACAATGTTTCAGTTCGGAACCCCCAATACCTGGCAAAGCCATACTCTTGACTCTTGAGTTGAAAGGCAGCATTAGCACCCCCCTCCGTCACTATTTCGTCGTAAACAAACTGAAATCGGAGCTGGAGCTGGACACACATATTACCCTCCCACAAATTGACAAATGAACATAGACCTTGAAAATTGCTGATTTCTTGAGGAAACTCATCTCCCACACCCTCTTAATGGCAGGGTCTATGTTCATGTAGCCATGAAGCTGAGCTGGAACTCTGCCTTGCAGGCTGCCAATGTCGCAGCCGCTCTCCGAGTGTAGGGAACCTCAATGCCAGAAATCTTCAGTTGGAGGTGGTTTGGGGTTTTAGGGGCGTTCATCGTTGGAACCCATTGGAACTGTGTTTCAGGATGACTTCAAAAAGATACATTTATTAATTGTAAGTACATATAATTTATGTAAATATATTTGCATAATTTTGCATACGCACACATAATCACACATATAATCACACACCCGCATACTATATATATATATATGTATACATAATTATATATATACATAATTATAGATAATTATACATATATAATATACGGCAAATGCCTGGGCTTTGCCCCGAACCGCAACGACGACGGGCAACGCATCATCATCATCATCATCATCATCATCATCGTCATCATCATCATCATCATCACCATCATCCACACCATCCCCATCATCACCATCATCACCATCATCACCATCACCATCACCATCACCACCATCATCATCATCGTCATCATCATCATCACCGTCATCATCACCGTCATCATCACCGTCATCATCACCGTCATCATCACCGTCATCATCACCATCATCATCATCACCATCATCATCATCATCACTATCATCATTCCCTAACGCCTTTGTTGATCTTCCCAATTGAATGTAAAGTTCAACGGGGGGGGGGGATTTTGATATTCCCTGATACCTTTGTTGATCTTCCCAATTGAATGTAAAGGTGCAACAACATTTGATTGGGAATGGGAACCCTCTACGCTGCAACGCTTGGGCAAAGCCCAGGCGTTGCGCGTATATATATATATATATATATGTATATATATATACGAATAGATATAAATATAATATGTATGTGCATACATATTATATTAACTTATTGTTTTACAAAACAGGAAGAATAATTCTCCTGAATTTGGGATCCGTGCAGCTGAGGTCAGCCGTGGGCAGAATACCTCAGGACGGAGCTTCTGGATCGTAAGATTTCGATGCCTGCAACGCTGTCATCAAAACATGGCTGGAAAATCCATTATAAATGCACGTTTCAATGAGAAAACCATAGGAAAACCATAGAAAAACAATAGGAACTATGAGAAATCCTCTATAAATATGGAGGTTTCAAGCTGGGAAAATTATCGAACTAAATGAGGGATTTTCCATTGCCATGCTTTGAGTACCAGAGGGTACTGAATTTCCTGCTGGGCTGATGTCCGAGGTCAGATCTACGCATCTACGGCCCACATCCCCAATTTCAGTCGTGGTTCTGGGACTATACCCAGCTTGACCAACAATGATTCCTACAAAGTAGGTTCCCCCAGCTATAAGTTGTTTTATAGAAAACATTCTCTATATATTTATCCTCCATATAAAATATATAAACCCTAGTATAATAGCTAAGTCCAACCAAATTATAAACCGGATTTCTTCGCGCCAGGAATTGCGTCTCACCTTTGGGAACAATGACAGCAAGGGACCAGGTGAGCGGCTGAAAATGGCCATCCTGACAGGGGGTTCCTAAGTCATATCAATGATTTTGGGGGTACCCCTCATTTTATTTGATTATTTTGATTATGTTCTTACTTGTGTGTTATTTATGTTCAGCATTGTTTAGCATTTGTCCATTGTTGTTTATGTTTAGATTGCATGGTTGATGTTGGCATGTTCAGAAGTTTGTGGTGATTTTGGAAATGTCCACAGAGTGCTTTCGTTTTTGCTAGGAGTGGAGGACGTCAGTCCGTGCGCCACTCAGATTTTGCCAGTGGCCGGTTCACTGGCAGAGATTTTAGTGGAATTGTATGGGATTTTGCTGGATTTTGTTGGCGAACTCTAGGGTTTTTTCCAATATCCAAGAAGCGGGTGAAGGGAACATGGCAGGAAAAGCCGCAGAGGATTACCCAAATATTTCGCTATGTGTGATTGTCATTTTCCCATGGACATTGGCAAATTGATATATCATGATATATCTAAATATACCTATCTATCTATCTATCTATCTATCTATCTATATATATATATATCATTGTAAATATGTGTGTGATTATCATGTTCCAGCAAAATTGAGTTGATTTTCCCCCAAAGCACATCATTTCCCATGGAGCTTGCCATCAAAAATTGCCATTGGGCCAGGAGACAACGGCAACGCTGCATGCGACAAGCTGTGGCTGAAGCGGCTCAACGGTCACAAGCTGCTGAGGCAACCGAGGGCGAAGCAGTAGAATATGACAGAGCATATTCTATAGAATTGACATGTAACATATATGCATAGAATTCACATCTATCATCATATTCAAATGTAACTGTAACTATAGTCTAAAAATTGCATAAAATTGCGCCATCATGTAACTATATATCAATATATATATATATATATATTTATATATATATATATCTATCTACATGTATATTGTTGACATTTGCCTGGTATTTTGTCAGCTTATGTGGCCATCATTACGGTCGGTGGAATCTCCGTCGCCAGGTGCTGGAACAGCAACTCGGGCGGCAGGAGACTTGGCGCCCAACGTTGGCGGATGTTTTTTGTTCTGCGTTCGGCAGGTTCCATTGGTTTAGATATCCTTTGGTAAACTAACATAGCTATTGAAAATTGCCATTTATAGTGAGTTTTCCCATTAAAAATTGTGATTTTCGATAGTTATGTTAGTTTACCAGAGGGTAAGGGAAAATCGATAGGAAAATCTATAGGAAACGCTGGTTTTCACCATGAAATATGTTGGGTTCTCCGATTTTCCTGCCGTTTTTCCTTCAATCCAATGATTTCAACATTTCCCATAAGAAGATATAAGAAGTATGTGCCTGCGAGCGTAGATTTACCCCAGTGGCCATTCGTTGGGGAACATGATACCCTCTGGTAATTTAACACAGCTATTGAAAATTGCCATATATTGCCAGAGAAATAGTGGATTTACCCATTGAAAATGGTGGATCTTTCCATAGTTATGTAAACGTTTACCAGGAGGTAACTCTAACCATCAAATTTGGGAGGTATCATGTCGAGTCCCAGTCTTCTTGCATTCCTGGTGATGTGGTCATGTTGTTGGGTTTCTGCGCAGGCCTGTTTTTGTTTCGAACAAATACTGCTGGTTCAAAGTTCAAGCCCAATCTTCCTTTCCCATCCTTTGTTGCTTCATTTTGTTGGCTGGACTGCGGCTGGACCCCGGTTTTTGGAAGTAAGATTATGGTTCAAAATTGATTTTTGGACCCAGATGCACCACCCAAAGAGGACAAGACCTGCAGTTCCCAAAACATAATTGACGTTTTATCTGAATATAGCTATAATTCTGATGACACTAGAAGGTACCCTCTGGTAATTTAACGTAGCTATGGAAAATCCCCATTTTTAATGGGAAAATCCACTATAAATGGCCATTTTCAATAGCTATGTTAAATTACCAGAGGGTATCCCTCCTTGTTCCATTCCCCATGATTTTCCCCATGAGTTTCACATTTTTCAATCTGAGATTCGGGAGGCCACGAGCCGGAGCCGCCCAGAGCCGAATTTCACCAAGGCCTCCATTATATAAATTGGGGGGCAAACCTGACCTTAAAGAAGAAAGCAATGGAGGGAAAGAATATAAGATAATAATAGTTAATAATTTTTACGGGTTTATATTATATATATATGGGTTTATGACATGACAATTGGTTGATTCTCAAACACGGTGGTTTAAGATTGTAGAAAACCAGCAAATCAATTCGTCAGCTGTTCTTGGTCCAGCGATCGGAAACCGTCCCTCAAACTGGATAGATCACATGTTGGACCAGGATTTGTAGGGCATTTAACATCCAAGAGAAAGAATTAGTAAGGGAGCCAAAGAAAAGAAGATCTGGTTTGGAATCTTTGTACCAGTTGAGTGGGGGAATGAGGATAATTATATATGAGGATAAATCATTGAATTTTGAGCATGGAATCATAAATCTTTCTACAAAAATGACACCCCCAAGCAAAGCCAGGAGTTGGTTGCTCCGGGGTCAATCATGTCATACCTGAAACATGTATAATTCCGACAGTTCAACGTAAAACTGGGATCTAATCTCACCTAAAAACCTGCCGCACTCCAGGCCACACAGCTGTCGCTCTGAAGGATTCTGCTGCAGTACCGCCAGGTGGTGCAAGGAAAGTTGGGTAACTTGCTCTGTAAGTAGGCCAACTGTTAGGTTTATGCGGGATATTTCGCACTAATTAGTTCACTGGTTGGGTTTATCAACAAAGAGACGTGGGGGGTGGGCACCACCTTGCAGTGGCTCGACGGGCGCTAAAAGGCGCGGGCAAGTTGAAGTCACCTGGTGAGAATTCGAGGTGTCCAACTGACTGATTCTTCAAACTTTTGGTATTACGCCATGTACCGCAGCTACTTGGAGAGTCTATAGGTCTAGGTGTTCAAATCTCATTCTTGCTGAAGATGGCCTATATTTCTTAGTGGTGATAATTGTGTTGGTGGTGGTATCTAATTACAGGCAGATTGGCGCTCTGCAGATGGCCAATCAGGCCTGAACTTGCCATACTTGTTCGACTCATTTTTCGCGCCAGAATGTGGGGTAAATAGGGAAAAGACAAAATAATATATAATCCCTGTTCTTTTTCAAGGGGGATGACTAATCCTTCCCACATGACCGAAAGCATGGATGTGCAGCCAGTGTAGCAAGCGATCCTCTAGCCTACTGCGGAATCATCATCAGGTGGCGCTTCCAGGCAGTGCACATTGAATTCAAAATGCTGGCGCCACAAAGCGTTTGGCCGCGCTCATTGGAACTTGCAATCTGCGCGGTTTGCGTCGCCGAATTCCGTGCCCCATATATAGCGGGAAATGGCTGAAAGATCACATTGAAGAACATAGAAGCAACGCGAATAAGTCAAATCATTGGGCCCTCAGGCTATCTCAGGCTGTTTGCTTATGATCCTGAATTTACCAAGCGTAATTATTTAATTGTCATGTGCCTGAGATGCCCCTTATGCCGTAACGCAATGCTCAGCTCATGTCCAGCCACAGTCCCAATGAGTTGAGCAAAAAGGCTGCGGGAATCGCGGGCCGATGTCAATGGATAGGGCCTTCAATGGTGGGGGGCAGATTCTACCTATCATTCATTGCTTGCTGGTTTCATTTGATGTTCAAGACTGTTCAAGCAGAATTTGGGCCGATGGTCCCAAAAGACGAGCCATGTCTTGAAAAAGGGGCTTGAAACCACGCACCTATCAACACCACTGATCAGCACATGTTCGGAGGGCCCGCAGCCAATACGATTCACGTCCTGGCTTGCCATCGAAACAGATGACTTGGGGATACTTCCCGGAGGTCGAGAGGCTGCACAGTGACTGACTCACACCATGTCATGGTTGACCATGTCATGGGTGATTTTGGATAATCATTTGAATATATATATATATATATACACATATATATATATATATATATTCATGTGTACATTTGAAACATGTGTGCCAATAATGTCTTACTGACTCTCATTGACATGTCCAAGAGTCCAAAGCAACTTTAAAGTGACAGCTGATTGCACACATTTATTTTATAGATTTTTATGCCAATATCACAAACTGAGTTGTACAGCAAATAATGGCACATAGTAGTAGCTCTGAGTGAAGCTACCCACTCCGAGCAACGCCCTTACAACCAGCACATCGCCAAGATTTGCCAGAAATCCACCAAAGAGGATCAAGACGGAAGCGTTCAACCACCCTTTGGGTTGCGTAATAACTTAATCTCGGAACTATTGAGCCGGTGAGCCGTTCAGCATTGTCAGATATTGTCAGGGTCGCTCCAGTTCATATTTATAAACGGAAACTTATAGCCCATAGGATCCATGGTGCTGCTATATATGGTAACATTTACCATCAATATACCCCCAATGTTAGCATTAATATACCAGCACCATGGATCCTATGGGTAGCCACGACAGCAGAGAAAGCAACGGGGTGTTGGGAGCCCTTGGGAGCCTTCCAACCCTGTGATGGATGCCGATCCTGAAGAGCCACCTGCAAAGGCATTGAAGGCCCGACCTTTTTATACCTGGACAAACGAAAGCACTGTACCACATGGTGCAAGGATTTGTGACAGAATGTATGCATATATATATACATATACATATATATATATATATATATCATACATAATCATATACATACATATATATATATATATTATAGTTGCATGTTTGCATATATATATATATGTGTGTAGTCTGATAGATCTGAGACCTGGCATGGCTCACAGGCGACGGGTTGGCCACTGTTGTTGTGTCCTGGTAGGTGGTCGACTTGTCCAAAGTGCGAAGACAAGTTGAGTCCCGGGCCTTAGCTTCACTTCCCCCCCCAGCTCCATGAGTCCTGCTCATGTTGGATTTCTGCCATGGTCAATGAAACCATTGCCGATTTCTATGGGTTAAGAATCGCCATTTCATCCACTTGTTCCTTCGGTGAGACAGGCTGTGAGAACCTTTAGCATGTATTGATTATAAAACGGCAGTGGAAAATCTAATGGGAAGCAGGCTTTCCCCGGAGAAAAAAAATAATATTGGGGCTTTCAAACGCAAATGGTCCCAGCCACGGCAAAAAACACCATGAATCTGGATTTACTATGTAGGTCATTTCTTTATCTACCCAATGATCCATTTATCCTATGCCACTATGTCTGGATAAATCATAGTGACCTCACGCCGTGACGTCACTGGAATGATGTGGTTTATATATGGGGAATCATCCCCAAATGGCCGAACTTTTCAGCTATGTTCAGGTTTGTGAATTATTACAATTTGGCCAGCTGGTTGTGGTGGTAAATGGTCAATGGCTAAATGCACCAGCCCACTCATATTGTTGGTTTATCCCCTTGCTGGTTTATCCCATATAGTGAATGATTTTGATTCAGCCAAAAATAAGGGTCAAAAAATGGATTCAACCAACAACCATGGGAAAAAAATAGTGATTTGACCTAAAAATCCTAAAATAACTTTATGGTACTAATAACTATAGTTACTGGGGCTTTTGTTAACCAACATTCACATCACTGGGGGGCCCGAAAAAATGTAGGGATTTACATCGTAGGATACGCAATGGATTGGTTTAAGATGTTTAAGGGAAAATTTACAGGAAAACACCATATATTTGATGGGAAATTCCATGGTTTCCTATAGATTTTCCATGATTTTCCCTTACACCAATCCATTGAGATACCCATCTGTCACCTCCGCGGAGGTTTTACTTCACGGACCGCAACTTGTCTCGGGACGTGCCGCTGCGGGAGGCCGCGGAACCCGGCGCTTCCGGAGCTTGGCTCAGCGGCCAGTGGCTGCTGCAGTGTCCCAAGTTGCAACGCGAAGGCCCGGAAAGGCTTGGGGCCGTTGATGGGATGCTGGCTATTGCTGGCTTGGTGATATTCAAAGATGTCATGAGAATCCCATATCCCATAGAATCCCCAACATATGAATATTGTTGATTTTCAATTTGGTCCATTTTGGTCTTAGCGTCGATGTCGAATTTAAAATGATGATGTTCAGGATTTTCTGGGATGCATTGCGTCCAAACTATCCGCTCTTATTATTTGGTCGGTCCAAACATGGGGGATCCCAAGATATGGGAATTTCTCGGGAAAAAAATATCAAGTCATCGAAATTTCAAGGGGTTAACGACCCTATTTTTGGGGGGTAAACCTGGATCCACGAAACTGGGAAAAGCTGAAACATTGTTGAGAAAAGCATGGAAAACCGACATATATCTGGGTAAATTATAACGACCTCACTGTGACCTCACTGGAATCATGGTTAGTAAGGGAAATCATCCTCAAATGGCCTTAATTCAGGTTAGTGATCGAATTATTATTATTTACCCAGATGTGTGAATAGGCTATAGTCAATCATAATGAGTCATCGGATTGGTTTATATAAGGCGAAATTGGCGGGACAGTATGCTTGATAGGCTTGATAGGCTTGATGGATGGCTCAAACTGTAGATGATTTCTAAGCGGCTAACGTCCACCAAGGATAGATAAAGCCGCAGATTGGCTTATAAAAATAGCAAAAATAGTGAGAGAGGCAGTTCATTTCCATGTTTTTTGTTCCCCAAAACAAGTGTACTCTCTGGTAAACTAACATAACTATGGAAAATCACCATTTTCAATGGGTAAATCCACTATAAATGGGCAATTTTCAATAGCTATGTTAAATTACCAGAGGGTAATTTATTTCAGGTTCAGTGGTTGTTTGCCCAAAAAGCCTTCGGTCAACCGAGGCATCACCTTGGAAGAACTCCACACTGCCGTGAAAGCTTCCGATCTTTTGGAGCTGGATGAAGAGGCCGGGGCCAACGAAAAAACCTTTGGTCAACGTAGCCATGGTATAGATGGACCATTTATAGATGGTTTACCTATTAAAAATGGTGATTTTCCATGGCTATGTTAAATAACCAGATGGTATATATATATATATATTAGTATATACCTATTATTTACCTATCCTAATCCTATGACACATGGTGATTTTATGTAATTTTTCCCTAGCATGGTCTTTACGACAAACGCCATTCTGGAATAGCTGTTGGACTTTTAGGGTACTCTATGTATATTGTACGGTTCAGTTTGGTGGAATTCATCAAGCAACATGGGATATGCTGATTGTAAGTATGAACATAAAAACGGATGTAGTGTGATATATATATATATACATATAATAAGATATAATGATATTATATATATAATAGGTATTTTTATGCATATGATCATATGAATCGTCATTAAAAAAATCATAAATGTCTATCTCTCTGGTTCCAAACGGCTCGCCTCCGGTAGGCCAGCAAGGTCCGACGCAAGGAGCGCCAAAAAAAGGGCGAAGTGGTGGCGGATGCTCCAGGTGACGTGCAGTCACAACAATCTATAATAATCAATAGATATGTATATAATCGATATATAGATTGTTGACTATTATTTACAATATCTTTATACTATATATATATATATATCACACTACATAAATTATATATATATGCATAATGTGTATATATATATAATTAGTATAATAGTTCAATAGTAAATATATAGTCAATATATATATATAGTCAATATATATTTATATATACATATATGTATATATATATAATAGTCAGATATAATCGTCAAATATAACAAATTCGCCCAAGTCATAGTAATTGTTAAGATCTATAGTGAATATGATATTTCATACAGATCTATAGTGTGGCTCCTATCAAATTTGTTGTTTGCATATAACAATCTATAATAGTCAAAGAGTATTTTTTTGGCACTATCATATGATATGATGTAATACAGATCTATAGTGAATCTCATAGCATCATCTAATCATGGTTCATAGTTAATAATGTTTGATAATGGCTCATCATGGTTAACAACTGTCAATGTTGCAGGTTACAATATCAATGGTGGCCGTATCCATGTAGATCTATAGTAAATAACAGAAAATCACAAACCCCCCAAAGTCAATGACCTTGTTACTTCAAGAGGGTTTACACATGGAGTCCGTTCATTTGGTGTTACAGGGACTTGGCATATGCTTCAGACGAGGTATGTTCATACGTGAGTTTCCTTGGCAATGACCAGGAGGAGTATGGACCCTGGCCAAGTTTGAAGCTTCCTTGTCGTCCTGGTGGGGGGTGGCCGCGGGTTGATGGGCACCTCTTTTTTCGAGGGTTGCCTCATATTTCAGGTTGGTGATTGTTCGCAGGTTTACCTTTGAGGAAGCAATTTGCGAGTTAGAAATCCTGAAATCTCCCAAGTTGCAAAGCTAAGTATACAAGTCCACTTCTTGCAGGAATTCCAATGTTGCTTTCCAGGTGGTACAGTGCTAGTGCTGCGCAAAAAGCACGATTCCAGTGAGAGTACAGGAGCCCGGCTGTTTCATCGGATTTCGCGTTTTTGGAGCTTGGAAGGCCCTTCAGGAATCGGAATCAAACTTGACAATGGGAAATGCCGAAGCCCTAAGCTAATGAAAAGGATGTTCAATATGTTTCAATGGGAAATCATAAAAAAAAATGGTGATTTTTCATTTCCATGCTTGGAAAAACACAAACTAGACAAGAATGGATCATTATAGTGATCCGTCAGGAACTGAGTCCTGTAACATGCAAATTAGAAGAGAAACAAATTAACCTACGACGTTATACACCTGACAGACACTGTGAAAACGGTTCCATTTCGTGGCGAGACGGAAAGAATCACCAAAATGATGTGACGCACCAGCTATGCAACAGCATCCAGGTGCGTCACTACGGTTCCTTTTTCTTGGCGAGACGGACAGAATCACCAAATGATGTGACCACCAGCTATGCAACAGCATCCAGGTGCGTCACTACGGTT
>Ga0126342_10001064_pt1 | contig 36230 bp, 19 predicted proteins | sample Cyp1metagenome_FD_92528 | JGI IMG/M metagenome (GOLD analysis project Ga0126342, IMG submission 92528) | Coral microbial communities from Lord Howe Island, Old Settlement Bay, Australia - Cyphastrea 1 metagenome | ecosystem: Host-associated > Invertebrates > Cnidaria > Coral ... | reverse complement strand
ATCCATATCGCAATGAACTCTTGCAGTAATCTTCTGTACACAAAGTTGTACACAAAGGTGATGAATGACATGTCGCTTCACCCTTACCCAAAGGGTTCTCCCACAGGGTGGCAAATTTCCATAGGGAGGCCAAGCACCAACAATCAACCCCATCGACATGGTGTAGAGGGCAAACAACCCCACACAAGGCCAAAGGCCTTTAGTGCCATGGGACAGGGAGGAACGAGGAGGCAAGGGACCCTAACACCCCTAACACAAGGTCAGGCAGCCAGGCCGGTCAACGAGCAACAGTAACCTGAAGGAGGGGACCAGGGGCAACGACTGGACCAGAAAGCCACAGCGGACTACCAGGGGGGGGGAAGGGGGGAGGGAGCGGAAGGGACACAATGGTCCAGAACAATGACAGGCGAGGAGAGGCATAGACCCAACGAGTGCAATACTCAGACAAAGTCCTTAGTGACAACGCGTGATTGAGTCAGTACTGGCAGATTGCATCCTATGTTGAAGTAGCACCCTCAAAAGAATTCGGCAACGTGGGAGTGACACGGTGAAACAAATCAAAGAAGGGGGGTGAGGAGGGAAAGGAAGCGCTTAAGTTTGACCCTTAGCCGTAAATTCCTTATAATGGATCTTATCAGCTTTGAGGGTATCAGCCCAGCTATTACTCAGGGCAAATGACACCGGTTGTAGTTGCTCCTGCTCAGCGGCACTCTGGCGCAGTTGTTCGCACCTCCGGTGATATGCCTCAACGTCCGGACGCGGGGCAGTTTTGCGTACCCGCCTGTCAGGAAAATCTCTCGCTTGCAAGTGCTGCTTAAGAGCTGTTTCAGCAGTGTAATTCGACGGATGCTCAAAAAGTATACGGTTCATGAATTTCCCATGATCGATCTCCCAGGACACAAACATGTGGCGGTGTTGCATTTGTTTGGCAAGCGTCGCCACGAATTCATGAAGGTCCTCGTTGATATGCCATAGCCGTAAGAGGCTATAATTAGAGGGCCAGTCCAGCGGACACAGCGTAGCTGTTTGCTTCCACTTTTTTTTTTCCTCTGGCTTGGCCGAAAATGCACTAGGCTCGGTCCTTACAATTGCGTAAGCGGTGAAATTCTGAGAAGCAAGGACACGTATGGCCCAAAAATGGCAAATCTGTTCACAGACCAAAAACACGAAAAAGACCAGCCAACACAGCGACCCGCAAATCCCCCAGCCAGATTTGCGTTTCGCCGCAAATCAAACAGCGAACCAACAAAAGAACGGGGCAAGGCCCAACCAAAACAACCACTCAAGATTTGCCATGAAAATACTGTTACTCTTCAACAGTATCATAGTCAAAAACATGCAAATTAATTAAGCTGCGGCAGGTCAGCCGTCCTGCATTAGTACTCGACTGACAAGATCACATGAGTAAACTCGTCGCCACTACGCCAGCTCTGAGTCAAAGTGGCAAAGCAGTAGAAGCCGCAGCATCAGCGAAGCTTCCCACATTCTGTTCATCACTGTTGGTACTGTAAGTGCCAGCGTAATTGTCGCCCTGTCTCTGTGTAACATACTGCCGCAGTAAAGGAAGTGCGATACCCCCCTCAATAGGGGGGTGGTACAGCAGCCTGGGCTCATGCATAACTGTAACTGTAGCTTACACTGCTGTCGTCAAATCGTAAAAGCAAAACAAAACATCAGGACCAGAAATGATACCAATGGCACGCAATAGTCGCAGAAGCAAAAATTGTCGTACGGTCATTGCAGATGAGAAAGAATACTCATCGACAGGGCTCATATAGATGGCCTCTCTAGCGACCTGTACAAGATCTCGCCGCTCTCGCAAGGGCAGTCATGCTCAAGCCATAAACTGTGAAAAGAGAGACCAGGTTCGTTGTGCCAGCACTTCATAGACTAGCAGAGGTCATAAGGCGTCATCGTCCCAACCAACCCACAGCGTAGCAGAGGCGCCAGAGGTTGCAGTGTGCCTCACTTAAGGCCACTCTCCCTGTGAGTAAGCCAATAGCAGAATCACGACATCACAGCAACACAACGAACCATGTTCGCAGACTTTGCTGCTCGCGGGCGCTCTAGACTGAACTGCAGAGAGCTCCACTGGTCAGCGCCAAGGAAGCTCGCTGCAGTGCAGCCCAGACCATGGCTCTACTCGGGTTCCTACCGCCCCTCTCAAAAACAAGAAAAGCAACCAACCAAAAAACACCAACCAAGAGAGAGAGAGACATTCCCCGACAAAGAGAGCCTCAATAAGACACCGCAAAAGACCGAACCAAACGAATTCGAAGGGTTAAGGACCAGGATCATCAGAGGGTAACAAGCAGGCAGACAAATACGTAACCTCAGTAGGCTTGACTTGTTGTGGCCTTAGTAACACCAAAGCAACGCAATGCGCACAGCCAAAGAAGAAAACGAGGCAACACACCGACCAAAGAAAGGGGGAAGCAGAGCGGGGCAGGACAGACACACAAACACAACAACACACGCGACGACCACAGAGAGGGAGAGGAGAGGAGCCGGGAGGCAGCACAGGACAGAAGGAGAGAGGGCGCACAAGTACCAGAGGGGATACTCGAGTGCCTTAACAGACGCCCAATGGGGGTCCTGGATCATATGCAGATGAATACCTCAGTGAAGAAGCGCAGAGCACTTCAACAACGCACGCAACGTGGTGTAGAGGGAGAATTCCCCACACAGGGCCACAGGCCTTTGTTGCCACGAGACACACGAAGAGGAGACACAAAGCACTACAACACTCCAAGCACAACACAAGGCAACCAAGCCGCCACAAAAAGCAACGATACCAGGAGGGAGGCACCAGTATCAACCTGGACCAGGCAGCCCAGAGGGGTAGTCCGAGGGGGCAGGAGAGGGCTTCCGCAAAGTAATCAACAACAAGAGGAGAACACAGAAAACACAAACAAGGAAAACAACAACGGCAGTGTCATTGCTTGGTGATAAGGTCATAAGTACCAGAACCCTTCCTTGAAACGAATTCAACTGTGCCGATATCATACGAAGGTGAAACATTAAAGTTTAGATCGGTGTGAAATCAATAACATCTGTTTAGTCACTCATCGTAAGTTGTAGGACAGATCACTCTTTCCCTGACATGTTGTTGGACTCCCTAGTTGGTAGCCTCCGAGCATATAGTCAAGGGCTTATGGATGGCAATGGGTATATCGTACATCTTACAGTGAGGAATGCTGAAGGCAGGACGGGGCACCAGTGCACCTGTCACGTCTCTGGACAGACACACTGGGTAAAGGCCTAGATTCCTTAACTTCAGATGCGGATCCCTACCTACGGGCATGTGCTCACTAGGCAAGCAGGGAGGTGAGACACGAAATTAGGGAAATCCTAAAGGGGGGGGTAGACGAGGAAAGAGGGAAGAGAGAGAAAAGGGTGGGGGGTTAGGTGAGAGATCCTGTCATACCTTTTGTAAAATGGTCACGATAGTGTTGTTTGTCAGATTTGATCGTGTCGAGCCACTCATTGGTGAGCTCAAAGTTGACTGGGTGCACTCGTTGCTGTTCAATTGCATGTTGATGTAGTGTCCTGAGTGCCTCTTGGTGGGTCGCCAAATCAGCTGGAGGAGCTTTTTTGCGGACTCTTCTGTCCGGAAAGTTGAAATCTCGTAAGTTTGCTTGGAGTGAATGCATGGCTGCAAATACCGCCGGCTGCCGAAAGAGGACTCGTTCAGCGAACCTCTGAGGGTGCACAGTCCATGAAGCAAACATGTGACTGTGCGACAACTGATTTCTGAGTCTCGCTTCTATTTGATGAAGACTTCCATTGGTGTGCCATAGTCGAAGGAGGCTATAGTTAGAGGGCCAATCCAGAGGGCATAACGTGGCTGTTTCTTTCCACTTCTCCGGAGAGAGCCCAGTTTGCGATGGTATGATAACCTCCAGAGTGGTGCGCCCCGGTCCCACTGGTTGCAGACCTCGCATCATGCACGGCTCGACAAGCCCCATTACGTACCCATGCATGAGCTCCGCAAAACAGCCTGCTCGCCGGAATTCCTCATCTATAGCGAGATTCAGAAAGGGCATGTTTTTGGCAGCAAACTTAATGGCCTGAAGCGTTTGCTTCTCTCCATCCATAGGAATGTCATCACATGCACGCTTTGGGCAGGTAATGTTAATTGCTTGTGGTTTCTGGCCACTCTCGGTAGGATTGGCAAGAAATTGCGGAGCAATTTTGCTAGCCCAGCTCGCTGGAAACCATGCCAGCAGGGAAGAAGCACCACTGGTGAGATCAACAATGCCTGTAAGGCGTTTGTGCGGCCGATCTGTAACTAATACTTTGACTGGGCCACTAGGTGCTCGGTTTCTGTTGATCTCCGAGCTCTCCCGAGCTGTTCCAATCAGTTCAGAGAGGATGGGCCGGAACCAATATGTCGCATATAAAAGGCACTCCGTTTCCGGAGTTACCATGGATTCAGCCAGTCGCATCATTGAACTCAGCGCTTGGGCTAGCTTTTCTGCCAGTCGAATGGTGAGCGCCCTCGCCACCCGAAGGAGAACATCTTCTACAGTGGCTAGCTGCCCTCGAAGCCATAATTCACCTGCAGTACTTAACATGATGCGAGCAAACTTCTCTTGGATGGCAGTCAGGGACAGTTGCAATCTTGCTTGCAGCCACAGGGGAGGGAGCGCTCCAAGGTTGTCAGGATTGCAGAAGGGGTTCTCTCTTGGTTGGACCTGCGAGAGCAAAATAGCCAGCTGGTCGGCAGCACTCGCGATCTCAGCTTCAGACGGGTCCTCAGTTGCAACTGGTATTGGTGGGCACCATCCGACCGTAGGGTCTTCTGGATCACTTTCAGCATCCGTGGAATCTTCTTCCTCCTCAGAAGAGGGTTCACTCTCCTGATCACTCGCACCCTCAGGACCAGCAATCTTCATGGATCTTGGGTCAATTTGATGTTCCAACGTATTCACCAGCTCAGGTTGAACTCGGTGGGCATCAAAGTAATGAATACCTGGGATCACAACAAGTTGTCTATCCTGGATGCCAGCATGAAAGAAGATCTTGTAGCCACTGCGTCTATGCACCAGTGCAGGGTGTCCATTATAGGCAGCGCAGAGCCAGAGGGGCGATCGATACCCATCAGCTGCATACCCATACAAGTACTCTCTATCAATTGAGCATGGGAAGAAACCACTGGTGGTCAGCGTATGAGCCCTCGTGTGAGACTCAAGAGCTGCCTGTACACCGGTGGTGAGGCGTAATTTCTCCTTCCGCACCAACACAAGCCGATACCTTTTCCAAGTCCTTGTGCCTTCCACTTTAGAAATCATGGCAATGGCTAGCGGGGGTTTGTCTTGTGGGGTGAATGGTGCCTCTAGTCCCCATTCCAACACGGCGATTTGATCACTGGGGTACGTTGTAGGGCCATGGTACTGGATCTCCCTGCCTTTGAGCGTGAAGTATCCATAGTGGTACACTCCTAACGTCTGTGCCATGCCAATCATGCCAGCCATGTCGAGAGGCGAGACGATGTAGGTATGTTCAATGGCGCGCGTAAGCGCAACAGTGGCTCGCCCATAGCAGTCTTCACGTTCATCGACAGTCGCATCTCTGCGCCCACCACTGAGGAAACCACATCCAGTTTGCACAATAACTGCTATGCGTGCAGTGGCACCTGCTGCTGACGAGGTAGTAGACACTCTAAGCGCACCATACCATGTCGACTGAAAGCCATGCTGCAGAAGCAGATTGTGTACTGCTGTTCGGCTGCAAAGGACAAGCAACTGCGAAGTTGCCCCTTGCTTTAGGCTGTGGTAATAGTTCTTCAAGTAGGTGCAGAAGGATACAACATCCTCGACCGCTAATCTCAGGTCTTTTGGTGCATTCCATAATACCGTCCGGAATCCTCCCTGTGCCACCGTGGCCTCATGCGGTACAAAATGACCAATATGGGTATGATTGGACTCCTGGAGGACTAATTCAGGATATCGAACTGCAACAATAGCTTTATACGTGAGCAGAGAGACTCGCGAGCTGTTTGGGAGGATAATTCCCCAGCGATGTGGTCCACACAGCCCTGCGGCTTCAATAGTGGTGGTGCACTCCAGGACTCCAAACTCTTCAGGTGCCGTAGCAATCAGAAGTATCGCTAAGGCAGCTGCAATCAGGCTGCTGTGCGCATCCAGCTGACACGAGACTCGGTTGTGCAATACCCGCCCCAGCGAGACAGGCAGCTCATAGTCCTGCGGCGTGTCAGTCCAGGGACTCTTGTGGGGCTTACCTCCAAGTCGGAGGAGGCCATAGAGATCAGAATTGGGATCTTGACTTGCATCTGGCCATAACTGAGCGATCAGTACTGCCATCCGTGCTGGTGGGAGGTAATCGCCGGGTTTGTCGAGCGCTCGAAGGCCTAACGGCCGTTGCAACAACTTGCGTCGATTGGCGGCCGCCGCTCTACCTTTCGATAAACCTCCTGGGGTCTGTCGGTGATCTCCTATGAATACTGTGAGAGTGGCTTGCTGGATCGCAGCAAGAGCTGCAATTTCATGGTAATTGCCATATTGCTGGCTTTCATCCATAAAAGCAAGCCACGTGCGTGAGATCCAATGACCAAAAGAGGAATACTTCATCGCCATCTCTGCAGTAGCCGATCCTCCAGTGGCGATGAGAATAGTCTTGTAAGAGATGATTCTGTTACGATCGCTGCACCGCAAATCAATCTTGGAGGCATATGCCTCGCCTTTTCCCTCTTCGATACGACCGATGAGCCGACCAAATTGTTTGATGGTAGGCGGGGCAAGATCACACAGCTGGTCAGCTAGCGCTTTGGCTGCTACATTTTCTTTCGTGTACACAATTGCTGTAAATTCTTTTTGTTCACAGCTAAGTGCGATTAACAAGACAGCCAGGGATCGCGTTTTACCGGCACCAAAGATGCCGGCAATGCATAGGTCAGATCTGCCCGTTAAGATAGCCACCAACATGGCAATGGTTACTGTGAGCACATGTCCATCGCCATGGGCAGCCAATGGGATGAGATACTCCCTATAGTAGCTGTCATGTTCCCCTGCCATAGGGACTGTAGCTGGTGTAAGGAAGCGACTCAGGATTCTGACCAAAGCATCCGTGAGCTGCGTTTTGCGTTCACTGGCCATACGACGAGCAGGGATATTTGGCTGAACAAGGCCCATCGTCAGGGGCAAGCGTGCCTGGTTGGCTTGTGCAAACACTAAAAGTTCATGTCGGCTTCGCGTGTCACCTAGAAAGGCCAACTCTTCCAGCACGATTGCAATGGTCATGTTTGCCTCAATAGGTCGCGGCCAATCCTGTGCAGGATCAAAGTAACTCATGTTTTTCAGATACTGGTCGAGAAGCTTGCCACAAAATGTCCTGGCCACAGGTAGTGATACTACTATAAGCTCTATTAGCTTCGGGGCTATACGTTTAACTGCCCGTTGTGCAGGGGTCTTGCTGGTTCCCCCGTGCATCACTTTCTCGTGAACTAGGAGAATAGCACACCTTTGCTGCGTATTGGGCAGCTGTAGTACGCCCAAGAGCGCTCTACCTGCCATTACGTTGGCTTCCATGTTGCCAAGGCTCCCTATTGCGCATAGATCCTTTGGAGAAGCTTGTGGAACCTCGGATGGTGCACAAAAGAGCAGAATCGGGGCACCATCTGTATGTAGATGGATGACATGAAAGCCAGCATGTGCTTCATATTGGTAGGTGACTGGCAGCTGCGTACCCGTTTGCCCCCGCTTCTGCTGTTGCATGAGCTCTACACTCACCCAGGGTTGAAGGTGCTGGAGCTGCCGCCCTGCATGATAAGCATCAAGCTGCGGGAGCACCATATCAAGGAGAAAGATAAGAGTTCTGAGGGAGAAGCCTCGCAGAAACTCAGCCAACAAGTCACGCACTAGCAGCCCTCCCGCATCATTGGGTCCGCCCGGAGTGGGGATCATTGCAATTAAGGCTAGCTGCAGATCGATCTCTGACTCGGGCTGTGCATCTCGAATATCTCTTCCTTCTATTGCTACCTTATGAAGCTCTGTATTTCCTTCACCTGCTGCAATCAATAAAGTACTGAGGGTTGTTTTCAGGTGGAGTGGAAGATCAAAGCTAACCCAGGAGAGAACCCTCAGCAGTCCTTCACATCTGACCCCATGTGGGATGATCTGAGGGTTGGTGATTTGAAGCCTCTGAACGTCGTGCACCCCTTCGTCAAGGTCAAGGAAAAGTAAGTGACCATATGAGTGTTTGGCCCGTCCACTCCATGTGGGGTGTCCTTCAATGAGTACTACCTGATAGCTTATTTCTGTGAGGGAGTCGGGACGCCATACACACAGCCGGTCTTCCACACAGTGCACCAATGTAACTGTGCGGTCGCCTGTTGCAAGGCACAACAATTCTGGCGGTGCAGCAATCGCGGCAACTTTAGTAATTCCAGGGAAGGCAGAGAATTCAGTAAGGATCTCGTGTAGTGCAAGGCCAGTGTAGGACCCCGCAGAGAAGCCATAGATATTAATATCTCTGACACCACAGTCACTTAACTTGGTTACCAAGTGCGGATAGCTCGCCTTCAGGAGCAAACACTTGCCTTGTGGGTGGTAACAGCGGAAAATCTGTCTTATCGCCGTAGCCCATGTTGGGTGCGGTGATCTGGCATGAGCTGGTCGAATTTTCGCAGCCTCTATAAGACGAATCGCTCTAGTGAGCAGCATTTGGGGATGTGTAAGAGCCTCTGGGAGAAATTCTCTCCACGCTGCCCAACCTTCTGCAGTGGAGAGCAACTGATAAACGGCATATTCATGTACTGATTTGGTGAGGCCTAGCTGGGTAATATGTGCTTCCCAATTGTCTGTCATCGCAAGTGAAGGGCCATACACCTTGATTTGCGCATGATTTTGCAAGAATATGTCATAGTCACGGTCACCACTGAGAAGGCTTCCTCCTAGTCCACTGCAGTGTACTTCCAATGGTCGATCCTGCATTGAGGCATCGTCCTGCCAGATATCATCAAGCGAGAATACCCAAGCCGCCCACTCGTCCGGACCCTGGAAAGGTGCTGGCACCGAGGTCACAGTAGTGCCAAGATAGCTCTGCTGTGCCCACTCGGCAATGTCTATGGTCTGCTCTTTGACTGTGCATTCCCACTTAACCATCTCTCGGAAGGGTATAGGGATGCCGAAGGCCAGGGACGTAGCTTGTTGCAGGGATCTGCACTTCAGTCCTCGTTCTTTATTTCGGTGCCACAGGCTACACAGCTAAATTAGTTGAGCTTGAGACAAGGGAGCTGGAGGTACCTTGGAGTGCAGGCGTAGCCCCAGGACCGGAAGAAAATTATGGTGTAGCCATTGCGGCTTCCAGTCCTTCGTGCCAAACAGTGCTGCCGCAAGTGGTAGCCAGCCTTCTTGCGCCAGGTTTGCAAGACTCTGCGGAAGCCGCTTTTTGGCATTGGTACCAAAACCATGAAGAATGACTGGTCGCATGAACTTGGGTTCAATCTCCATGGCCTGGTACATCTTGTCCCCTGGTAACACTCGAACTGTCACCTCACCTGGGAGCATGCTGAGTGTAGGCAGGGCACCTTGCTCATACGCAGGTCGAGCCCACTTGTGAAAGTTGGGCTGCCTGCCTTGGTATCCATCCAGTATCTTCCTTAAGTGACCATGACGTGGCCAGACGCCAGAGGCAGGGACAGGGAAGGTGACAAGTCCCGACCACTGACCTAGTATACTCCAGGCGTGGCACCAGTCTGCCGCGACTCTAGTAGTCGTGCCAAGCAATGGAGAGCCAAGTAATCCACTAGCAACCGCTTGCTCTACGTCAGTTGGGGGATATGTGGTAGCAAGGTAGGCTTCAACATGCTTATGATAGGCCTGAACAAGGGTGTCGGCAACTTCATCTGGGTCCACTTCCGGATCTGTCAGGGTGCTAATCGGAATGGGGTGCTCATGACCAGAAGCGAGGACAATGACAAGGCCCGCATTGATCTCAGTAAATGCTTCACTCACCAAAATAACACCTTTGGGTCTTTGTATCTCAGATTTGTAGTCTTCTACTGGTTTCGTCCTTCTTGTAGGTCGATTTGACGTTGTTGGCGACGAGTCACTGCTGCTAGATGTCGCCCTTCGGGACATCCGAGGACTCGGTTCTGGGGAACCATCATAGTCAACCTCATCAGCAAGATTGTCACCTGTAGTGAAGGTAGGTGCACTTGGTGGGTCAGTTGCACCTGCCGCAAGGTTATCTGCACTGAGAGATCTCGATAATTTGGACGGTGGGCCAGGCTGCTGCATGTCTCGTCCAGTGTCTACGGAGCGTGCTCGTTTGTGCGAGGTCACAATGGGGCTGGACTGTTTATTTTGTGCAGCTTCCTTCAAGGTCACTGGTTGTGACGAGTCAGTGCTTGACCACCACAGTTCTTGTACCTCAAAGAGGGTGACTGGCACGCAATCACTGTCGATCAGTCCAAAATTGATAGCCGGAAAAAGGAACACACACGCATCAAGGATGTACGTGCCTGCCCATGTAGGATGTACTCGATGCAAGCCAGTATCAGCTGAAATATGAACGAAGACAACTGTAGTGAGCTCTTCATAGGGACCTACGTAGCAGATCCGTTCCTTCCACCAAGCAGCGACCATTGGCCAATGGCTGAGGCCAGGTGAGGTCTGCACCGCTTCCGACTGTAGGTCACGATTGTCTGTCACCAGGTAAACAGTGTGATAGGGTAGGAATGACTCGCTTTGACTAACCAGCCACCGAAAAAGCTTGTGCCAATCCGGCCCTGGCGGAGTTTCAACCCCATTTATCACTGCAACCTCGTAGTCATGTCTGTCAGGTTCAGCTGTTTTCTTGTGTGGGTCTCCAAATCGCCAGTGCTCATGAACTGAAATATTCAAGCCATGCTCAGTCGAGATACTCTTACGCTGCTCAAGTGCATACAACAGATCAAAAAAGTCGACGGGGTTCCGTGTAAACCAGGACTTGAGTACTTGCTCTCGAGAGATCAACGACATTCTTTCCGCAGATCTGCAATTTATGATAAGTTAGGAGGGAATTGGGGGTGTAGAGAATCCTGACACGTCTTTGGTCAGAAGACTCCAGCGCCGCTGGAACAAAACAGTAACAAAACAGCCAAAGAATCACCAAGTACAAACAAGCGGGGGGGAGATGTTGAAAAGCCTGACACGTCTTTGGTCAGGCAGTTCAAGCACTAACGTATGAACAATCCGAAAAGAGACACCAAAAGAAACAGCAAAGGGAGGAAAGGGAGTAAGGTTAAGGTGGGGAAACGAGTGCACGATCGACGTGTAGGGGGCCCAATGGGGAAGGGAGTACTGCCTCAGTGATCAGGGTGGGATGCTGGAAACCCTGGCAGTCTTTAGCCAGAGCAGCCAGACACCAAAAGTGTGCGTGGCTAATAAGACTGAAATAAAGTGTTCAGGGTACTAAATTGTTGGGTAAGTGGTTCAGGATCTGTCGTCACTTTATGTTGTACGAAAGAGGATTGATTGACGTGCCAAATGTTGATTCTGCAAAACCTAACAAGTTGAAAGGGTCACATGATCCAATTGCTGCGCTATTTGAACCGACTAGGCTGCGGGACATATAGGCACCATACACAAAGACTTACTCTCTTGTGATCATTCTTGAGGACTCGAAAAATAGCCATTGTTGTGCATTTCAGGACATCACATCTAATCTCTACAGCACTGATTAAACAAGGAATACAGGAAACACTGACCTGGGATCGATTCAACACTACGAGATCGATATGCTTGAACCAGGAAAGATTCCAATGCATTGTACTGATGACATCACACTTGTTTGTCAAAACTTGAGCATGGAGTTGAAGCCCTCAGATTCACCACACAACGCATTTGCTTTTCAAAGTGAATCACAAAGTGGATCACTGCTTATTGTCGTGCCGCTTGAGATGGATGCTCAAAGGTCTATCTTTTCAACTCTTTGACTTGTGTCTCGGTAATGATCCCAGATCATGAACATTCCCGCTCTCCTATTTCCATCTCGAGCATCGTGTTCGTAAGTGAGACAGAGGATTGGATAGGAGGAAGCCATGTGTTCCATATTATACAGGTTCAAACTGCGATTTGTTTCTATTGAAAGGTAACTTTTTTACTTCGTCCACTCTGTACGTCAGCCATCTTCGATGTGTTTGCTGAAGAGGAGGCAGAGCCTGTCTGATTTGTACGATTATTTCTTCTTCTGCTGGTTTGTAATGCACCACAGGTCACTTGTTTCTGCTCGCCAGTCCAAAGTTCTTTTAGTAGCTCTTCATGAGGCAGTCGACACGGACAATTTGTATATTTCTCCCTAAGTTCATTGTGTTCGTCTGATGTGACCCACTCAGGGAGACTGTGTACGGCCGCCATGGCAAAGTATTCACCCTCTTCTTTGGCTGCATCGGCTGCTCTACCAAGTGTGGATGTATGTTCGGTAGAGTTTAGCGACACAAAAGCAGTAACCTCTCCTGTGAGCTTCAGCGATGCAATGTGGAGGTGATTCCACAGAACTAGTAAAGGTGTCTTACTCTGCCATAATCGTTCATTGGGACTGCCTGCGCTGATAGCTAGGTGGCCTGGGCGCAATCTGTCGTTTCCAACTAATTCAGCAATGAACATGAGCAGGTCACCCACAGTGTCCGCAGAGGTACCATCACCAGTGATCGGCAAATCTATGAAGAACCAATCTTGTGTACGATGCAGTGCAGCTCGAGTCAAGGCATCACTCAGACGCAATAATAAACGAAGTCTAAGACACCTACAAGGGTGTCCTGGGCAGTTCGTGAAGTCACTACCTGGTCGACGTTTGTACCATTTGCTAGGTTCGGGGTACCTTGGCTTCCAGCCTGCAGGAGAGAAGTAACCGTCACTTCTTTCTTGAGCATGTTTTTCCCACGGTACTTTTCGTGGTGGTCTCAGTGCAGCCCATGCATATTCTGGATAGTCAGGAGAGGTAGGGATTTCTACCAATAGCCAGGACTGCTCTGCTCTGTTCAGCTTTACCTGGTCTTCCTTCTTTGGGACGAAAGCTTCTATATTATATTTCCTGTGCTCATACTGAAATAATGGCATTCCCACATCAATTTTGTCAAGTTTACTTGCATCTCTCAACGAAAAGGAGATGGGAGGAGTACTGTCTTCGTCCTCATCATCAAGTCTGCAGGGAACTTCTCGCAAGAAGCAAATGTAATCATCCACGATCCGCACACATATGCTGTTTGAGCCGCATGTCATTGCAATCACAGGAAATCGTCTGGATTCCATGATAATTCAGTGGACAGTAGGATGCTGTGCGATGGAGTGAGACCTAAGCGAAGTGTTAACTGCGATGTTTCTTTGCCCCCAAACTCACAAGTTAGCTCCCTGCCAGTTGCTTCTGCTGGCGGGTAGATCTCTCGGACTAGTCTGGACCTAATACTTGCCTCTCACTAGGAAAGTCCCGCTTGGTGCCCATGGGCTCCCGGCACAGGGCGACGCTAAAAAGGCGGAAGCCACGCAGATGCGTGGCCCCCTGTAGCACATTTGGGGCTCAGAATTAGTCGACTTGAAGAAGGAAGGCTTCTGCCTGGTTGGGCTCAGGAGGTGGCTGCAGCACTATTCGCACTCGTCCTGGCAAATACAATCCTTCGAGAATTCTGCGCCACCGGAAAGTGGTGAAATTCGTCTGTCGAGTCTGCTTGTCGATAATATTTTGAAATTTCCACACAGTCTGCTGCATGATAGTGGTAGCTCTTTCTGTGAGTACCGTGGGTGTCACTCGTGCCAGAGAAGATTGCCTTTTCCTACCTTCCACTGTAGCTTTATTGCATTGTTGGAGCAAATCAATGACCGTGTCTTCGGGACTCTGCGCTGCAGCAGCTTGTACTGCGTTGAAGACTTCCGTGCGAGCAGCGTGGCCGTGCCATTGCGGTGAGTGGCAGAGCACAGAGGCAATCGTAATTTCTTGCCAGGGGTCCGCTTGGGCATCTAGGAGCAGCTGCACATTTGTCCGGTGCCGATGAAGTACAGCAAGGAAAAGCGGTGGTAGCGCTCCTTTCACAGGCATGACTGAGGCACCAGCCTCGAGCAAAACTTGCACAAGCTGCGAGCTGCCTAATTCAACCGCTAATTCCAACATTGTAGTGGGTTGCGGTTTGGGCGGGAGGATGTTTGGATCAGCTCGTGCCTGTAGCAATAAATAGGTCAAACTGGCTCCATGGTGAGGGAAGCAGTGACCATCACTAGGTTGATAGGCATACTGATCAAAAGAATGATCTCTGAGGATGGCCGAAGCTACTAGGGTGCTGGTGTGCCCTCCGTCCGTTATCGGGCAATTAAGATCGACGCCCTTGCCAAGGAGATAGCTCAGGTCCATCACGTCTTTGTCTGAAATGGCTGTCATAAGGTCTTGAAATTGCTGAGCTGTTGGGACTTGCGGTGTTTGCACTATATAGCACAGGATCGCTTCACTCTCCTCAGTGTCAACTTGTAGGGCTTTCATGGGCACCTGTATGATCGACGAATCATCGGCATATAGGACTACCTGGAAGGGGGAGGCTAGCTTGAGCACATTAGCCATTCTTGTCATAACATCCCATCCCAGGGTCTTTCGTTCAATTTCTTCTGTCAATAGGGTTTCTTCTCCAATAATTCCATGGCGTACGCGGAGTCGCATGGGTCTTTGCCTTTGAATCAGAGGCACCCTGACAGTCTTTAGTCAGAGAAACCTCCTTCGTTCGGTATAGGAGAATTTCCTAGCTGAAAGCAGAGATCAGGAATAAACGGGGGAAATGACAGGTCAAACACTCAGACCGGGAAATTGGGTATGTCGCAACTTTCCTACTTGAGCGTAAATGGTTGTAAACTTTCACTGGCCAAGGTGTGATGAGCCGAAAGAACATACGGATAACATGCAGCAAGCCCATGTGAAGTCATGCATGTAAGAATTACTGACATGTGTCCGGTACTGCCAGGTTGGCAGATGGTTTATGCAACTCAGGAGGCATACAACTCTTTTTGGTCTCACGCGCCAGAGTGGGGCTAGGGCTATAGTCTTCGCTACAGCACCCCTGGGAGTTTATACTTCATGCAAATATCAACATCGCCTGCACACTTAGGTCTGATTTCCTTCCTGAGCTGACTCAGTGTGCGGTTCATGAGGAGCAGCTGAATCAGCTTGCCCCTGTTCTTCCTCCTTGACTCCTGCTTGTTCTTCCTCGATCTGCACCAAATTGCTCACGACCTCTTCCATCTGCGCAGCTGCCTCCATAACAGCAGCAAGAAGAGTGCGAGCATAGGCTAATTGCTTGGCTGTACGAGCACGGCCTTCTGTGGCAGGTCCAAGTGGCGGGACTGCACCATGTCGCCACATTGTGACTGTGCTGGTAGTATGGGACGGGCCTGGTGTGGATGACTTGGGTGCAGACCGATCAGCAAAAGTTGCATTGAGTTTCTGCAAGTCACGGGCACTGTAGTTTCCTGACGGGTCAAACTGTTGGGTATCTGTTTGTCCAGATGGGTCCAAGTATTTTCTCTTGCCATACAGCTGCTCTTCTTTGCGCGGCGGAGGCTTGATGGTAACTTTTTGCTCAAAGCCTGTCCTGAAAGTTTCATGGTCAGCTGAACTACAGCGGGACTCTCTGTTCAGTGCAATTGTTCTGTCCGTCACCTTGCCTGAGCTATTGGTCAGCTCAGTACAGTACCAGCATGTTGTGCGGTTTGCGAGAACATTATGTTCATGCATCCTGTCGACATAGAAGTGATTCAGCTTTTCACTATGTTTATGGTTCGTGATGACTACAAATCTTCTGGGACTCACCCAGATCCATAGATCTTCCTGGAAGTCATCTGCGGCATAGAACGGCCATATCTGTCGTCCTCCCATCTCCACAAAATAAAACGTCGTGTAGACCTCGTCACTTGCCTCAGTATTAATGTGACAGAAATCATGCGACAGTTTAGAGGAACTCGATCCTGGATAGGCCCAGTCTGGCGGGTTCTTCATGTCGTCGTTGATGATAATGTTCCAGCATTCTCCGTTGATCCACATTCTATATTCATAGAACGACCACGTGTGGATTTGCTTGGTATGCTCGTAACAGCCCTGCTGCAGGTAGACCTGGATGTCATCATATTCCGTCACAAACGTCTCTTTATATTCAGGTCGTTGGTATTCTCTGTCAACTTCTGCATCAGTTGTGCCTGCTGCTGGGCTCACTTGATCCTGATTTGTCACAGGTCCTGCCTTCAATGTGACCTTATCTCCGATCCAGTGCGCCATGGCTGCCCGAAGTACAGAGCGCCCTGTTGGTAGGAGAGGGTTGCCAGTGAGGCAGTAAAACAGACAGGCAAGACAGGATAAGACGGTCGCCCCACACGAGGTAGCAAATGGAGGAAAGGAGCAAATCACACACCAACGGAGCAGGAGAGGCAATCCAACCGGGTCAACCCAAGAGGAGAGAAAAAGAGGAGAAACAAATAAGGAGGGCAAATAGAGAGGGAAAAACAAGGGGGGGGGTGAGGACCAGGACACAGGGAGGACGGCGAAAAAGATCGGAGGGTACTCCCCTGACACGTCTTTAGTCAGAGGAGTGGGAGCCCTTTACACCGGAAATCGATTTGAGCCGAAGAAGCAACCGGATATAATCCAATTATCGCACTTGCAAATTTACCACAAACAGCCATTGTGCTCGTGTGTGATGCTAGGTTGCCTGATCGTCTTTTCCTGCCGTGACTAACTAACTGACCCTGCCTTTTTTCACATCTTTGTTTGGTCCATGAGCGCAGTACCTAATTTGAACTGCCTCTTTCATTAGAATTTTGTGATGTAGTGAATTAGCTCAGTATAGCTGTGCTGTAGCTGGGCTGTGGCTATATACACTGTCGATGAATCTGTAAGGCTAATACCTTCACGGGAGAGCTGTGCACGTAGCAAACTATCAAGCCAGCCTACCACCTCTTCTTTGAACGAAAACGTGCACGGGGTCCTGTGCATAAGTCCATTGGATATGAGGAGATAATCTTGAATCTGCTGTTCTCCCAGTCTGATTGCTGCACGGGTCGCAGTGTGTGCGATCCAGGTCTCCGCATCAGGCATCCTTAGGTGTAGGATTAGCAGTTCGATATCGTCACCTATGACCCCCGATGCTGGTCGTTCTTCGATCGGTATGGCGCCGATGACCCCATCTACGGCATCTAAGTGCTTCATTGGCGGTCTATGACTTCGATCAGCATGCGTTATTGAGTATGGGCTCAGAATTTGCAAACGACAGTGGTATATATTCACCTACCAAACGCAAAATTAATCATGCAGTTGCTTAGTGTGTTGTGTACAGGCTTGAGCAGGACAGTGGCTGCTATACAGGTAGTGACAGAGAGTGCATCATTCAGCATTTTAGCTACCGAAGGACACAGGTGACTTACTTTTCCAGGTGCTCACTCTCTTTACTACAAGAGGACGATTTCTGGCGCATTTAGCTCTCTGGCAGGGCAGCGGTTGGCTGCCAAAGGTGGATCTTGGACCAGAAGATTGAACCTTGAAGCTGGAGCCATCATTCTGGCTACATCTACGAGGAGAGTATGCGGCTGGAGTCTTCGCACTGTTGGATTGGTACCTGTTGCTAGAGCGGTCCAAATGTGGAGATTGGGTGGTCGCCCCAACCGTAATAGCAAAAAGGCAACGTCGACTAGTGCATCAGCAGTTTGCCGCATCGTTGGAAGGTCGAGAAAGCCCCCCAGGGCCGCAGTAATATGCACTGTCTGAATGTGCAGGTGAAATGGGCGGGCATCCATTGGCACTGGTGCCAGGCCTGCTTGGTCAGTCATGCGTCCATCATCAGTTACAACCAAGTATAGATGATTAATCCACACTCCTCGTGTCGATGGGCCACTGAAACCTGCCAATCGGACAACGTCCTCGTAGGATGCCGCCAGCGCTGTTAACAGGTGCTGTGTGATACGCTGTCCGTCCAATTCAACTTGCTGAAGATCCACATCTAAGGTGTTGTAAATTAGTTGTAAGCCTTGTGCTTCGTCTGGGAAGAAGGTGATACACCCACTCTGCACTAGTCGTACTGTACGTCTGAGATCTCGTACCGTCACCATAAGGTCCTGTGCCGCTTCCAAACCATACAGGATCATTTTGACTGGCCTTGGTAGCTGGTGTTCATCTCCTCGAAGGCGCACGTACTCCATGGCTGCACACGGAGAAGAGGTGTGTGTTCTACTATCTCGTAACTGAGATCGGTTGACCTTGAGTGGGGGTATAAATCCATTTTTAGGGGATTCAGGGGGGTCAGTCGCAATCCCGACACGTCTTTGGTCGGAAAGGCAACATGGCCAACCAGGACATATATACTTAAGAGTATGTGTCGAAAAGTTTTGGTGCAACGTTCAACATAGCAATAGGTGCAATTTCTTGAGGAAAACATCACAAGGCATGGGAATACGTCACAGATAGGGAAGTCGAGTCAAAGTTGTAGTTAGGTCCTGATCACCTCCTTCACACTATAAACCAGAGAAACTTCAGGGACAAGCATTCACGAAAATCCCATATCCAGTGAAGTCATGATGGTATTGTTGGTCCAGTTAGTTAATGAAGGGTGTACTGTATGTTTTTCGATCAATGTTGCGCCAGCTAGGTAGTAATGAGAATGACAGTGGTAGTAATTCCTGAGGATACACATTGGATGACAGGCAGTTGCTGTGAGCCCGCAGGTAATTGATCATAACGTCAGCCAATGGTGTACATGCGACACTGGTAATTGCAACTTGATGGGTGTGTTGCTCACATTGCATGGGTGAAAACAAATCATTGTTCGTATGGTCGGCAGCATTAACACACTTATTTCTCGGCAGGGCTACAGGTCAAAATTGGCCTTCTCTGCTTTACCTGCATCTTATAAGTCACTAAAGAAAGCCGCATACGCTTCACTCAATGTGTGCCAACTTTGTTGTAGTCTAAATAGAGATCGATTGGCTTCTTGTACGAGGTCATTATGGTGCCTTTGCAGCATTTGGATGCCTTCGCTGAGCTGGAAGATTCGGTCAGCTTCCTCTGCGTGGTCAGGGAAACGACCTGCGATGGCATTTTGGCACTCGTGCGAGAGCCGAAAATCATAACAGTGTCGGTCATCTTCATGAACGGCACTATTAATCCGCGCTTGTTCACTTAATGCTATTCCTTCCAGCGATGGTTGCAATGTTTCAATTCGGTTGCCAAGTATATTATACGAGTGCATAATTTCAGCTATGACAACGCAATGCTGAGCATTCTTGGCAACAATTGCGAATCGTCTAGAATTGGCCCAACATGCATATCCATTGTGGCGCACCTCTGCTGCAAATGGATAGAAGCCTCCATACCCTGGAATGGTCAACCACGTTTGGAGGAAAACATCATCACACTCCCAGGGGATGACCTTATGGAATCCATGAGGCAATGTAGTTCCCATGATGACTGTCGCCTCTTCAGGAAGCCATGCCTCATCATCCGCCCACAAGATGTTCCATTTTTCACTGTTGATCCAAGTGCAGACTTCCATCAGGTTAAATACTCTGCATTCGACATTGGCGTTGTAGCACAATCTATGAATCGGGAATTTGCCACGATGCAAGTTCGTAACCATATTGGGGATGCTCTGAACACTTTCTACGTTGTACCCTTTCCAATGGTAATTTCTCAGAAAAGTCATGAGCGCCGCCGACATGGCTCGTGGGCGGTGTGATGACCAGGTGCAGTCCCGACACGTCTCTGGTCGGAAAAAGCACCGTGGTCTTGCAGTGGCAGGGACCCTTACTTTGTTTCGAGTGCCAATAAGATGATGTCACCTTAGATTGAACAAGGGCACACTCCACAGTCCGCATAAGCCCATACATAGACTGGAGGAAGGTACAGAAGGTGTAGTGTGCACAAAGGATAAACAGATAGCACACCAAAATTCACGAGCTGCGATGTCTGTGTTGAGCTATGTATTGAGCTAGAGCCGAGAAGGTAAACAGACGACATACTATGAAGTTCGATTGAACAGATGGCCAGCCAATCAAAATGGAATCAAACACGCAATCGAAGAAACCAGAACAATTAGCTTCGCATGACAAATCAAGCACTGAGCCGCACCGTTAATTTTATTCAAACCGGACAACAAAACTGCAAAACTTCCAGTTGCTCATGCTCTGGCTCGTCTATCTTTCAGCAGCTCAGGTGGGTAGTCAGGTAATCTGATCCTCTTCACAGTAGCTTCTCTAGGATGCAGGTAACCATCATCTTTATATGCTCTGTTCTATGGCGAGCACGGAAAGCAATTTTCTCTCACATCATGTAATTCTTCATCTACGCCTGGACTGAGATCAAGCCTCCGATATACCACAGGGGCTAACAGTTCAGTCTGCGCATATTCCATTTCTCGTAGGATGTGTTTCTTGTAGTCTGCGATCATGTGAAGCAGCGCAACTTGTGCTTGAATGTTCTCGTCCAGCTTCTCCGGCATTGGTATGTCGATCCAGAAGACTTCTTTGGCCTGCTGTTTTGCCTTGAGCAAGAGGTAGTGGGCAGTCTGTAGATTGTCGAGTAAGGTACAACAGGCCGTGTATTTCTGGATAACACTCTTAATGTGAAGGAGTCGTTCATCATCACTTGCTGCATGCGATGTTGCAGAGGACATGGCTGACGAAGCTACGCTGGGCAACAGGTATATCAGTAATTCACAGTTATAGGGAGTAGAACAGGGGCGGAGAATGGGAGGATGCAAGTAGATGAGCAGATAGGGTAGTGGAAGGGACTCCTGTCACGTCTCTGGACAGAAGTTCCCTATGCTACTCTTTTTGCCTGAAATTCAGCGATGACTTCTTGGTTTCGATGCCTAGGTGATCATGAAATCTGCCATAGATTAGTGAGTGTGGGAGGCAAGGGCACATATAGAGTTCAGATACCATCGCATAGGTTAAGTCACTGTGCTACACCATTATCTGATGAGCCAAAATAGCAAGAGGGGCATGCAGAAAATGTCATAGGGTACAATACCCGTAACTTACCAACATGTTAATTAAAGGACAGTATGACTATGAAAACAGAAAAAACAAAAGTTCCGCTCAACACATGTCAAGTTAAGGCAAAACAAGCAAAAATCAAGGGCATGACAAGCACAAATACTCAATTCAACAATGCGTTCTAACAAAGCAATAGCCAATAACAGCGTTACGCACTTAGTACTGAGCCAACTTCTATACTGGTTAGCTGTGCTGGTTCCTGCGCTGCTAACTGTTTTGCCACAATCACCCGAGATGTGCGCCCTGTCACTCACTTAGCTTTCGCTTGACAGCCATCTGCCTCTGTTGGCTGCCTTGTTTCTCTTGTCTGCGACTTGCATCCCAGCTTTGAAAACAGTTTGCTCGTTCAAAGATTGTTAACGGTTTCCCATTCTTCTGCTCTTGACCCTCTTCTTTCTTCGGAATTTCGTGAGAAATCTCACAGTCCTTTAAGATTGAGAGGGCTTCTTCTACTGCTTTCAGAGCAAGTTTCAATTGATTGGCAGAACAATCTGTTTCTGGGTTGGCACGGCACTGTTGTTCACTTGCCTTGACCAGACCATTTCGCAGCTGGGTAGCTTGGCAGCGCAACAGGTTGATTGTACATGGCAACAGAACCTGTAAGGTTTCATTCTCTGTACTCATTGACAGAGAAGTGGCGGGAGTATTGCCTATCTTTGAGCAGCAAAAATGGCTTGTCATTCAAAGTGCCGTACCACTATAGTAAGACGCAATGGTCACAATAGATAAAACGGAAACAGAGGGAACAGAGAACCAAGAAGAAAATGAGTCGTAAATACGACAAACCCGAAAAATTGGAGGGAAGCATAGACAAGGATTGAATGAAAAGTTGCACTGGTATGATGATTCGATTCTTTATTACTGACACTTTCGTTGGTGTTGGTGATAGCGGCATTCTTTAGTTATTACGATGGCTCTATCACCGTTTGATCCAGTGTATTCCCTGCGCTACCTAGGGTGAGGCATACAGATAGGCGGTTACCCTACTCTGCGACGTTTGGCCATACGCTCTGTGTAGGTCGTATAGCCCGATGCAGAGGCTTGCGTGTTCCATCGAATGGGTCGCGACTCTACTGGTGCACCTTCACCACTTACAATTCGTTCAGTGCGGGGGAACAGAGGAGGGTGTGTGGCCACATGACTGTTTGCAATAGTTTGTATAAGGGCTTGTGCGTCTGTGGTGAGCTCGCGTACGCTAAAGAGAGGAGGGTCACAGGGGTCCAAGTGCAATCGATGTAGCATTGCTCGTTCCGCTTCATGTATGATGTGTGACGAGATCTCCTTTGGGAGCCAAATTCCGTCATGAAGCCAAATTGCTGATGTGATGTGACACCTTTTCGTTAGCTCCTTGTAGTAGGAGATCATGATGTGTTCTTCATACCACTCCAATGTTCGGAAAGTTGCACCTCTGGCGTCAGCAGCATATTGTGGCCTTCTTACGGGCAGATGTTCATTCACAAGTACATGAGTTGCTGATTCAATTTGTAGACTAAGATGGTAGAGCGCCGGGAGACATGTGACGTGATGCTCTCTCTCGATCTTAGCACAGGCCTCTTTTGCTCCAGCGTTCATTACAATTAGTGGATGCCGTTTGACTACAATAGGACGTTGATCATGTGAGACCAGTCCTAACAGGTCGGTCAAGATTGTTCGCAATTCTGCTATGCGGGGAAGGCGATTATTATTCGAGAGTCGTCTCATAATCTCATAGAAAGAACCAACCATGTCAACTTCCTGGTGCGTGGTTCCAAATAGGAGTAAACGCAACTTTCTAGGTAGCCTCTGCGCGCAAGGACCTCTACCATACAGTCTTCCTAAGTTGTCTGTTGCAGAAGCCGTGTACTCTACTACTCGAGGTTTCGTGAAATTGGCAGTGCCTGCTAGATAGGCCTTCAAGTCTTTGCAATAGTGCTGGTTCGTAACCTGCTCTACAAATTTATTGACCACTGTCAGACTGATATCCGGGATTTCAGTAAGCAGCAGTATAGTAATGCCAGCAGGTCTCTCCTCAAGTACAACGGCTCCAGATTGCAAAGCGAGATGGTAGGGTGCCTCCACCACAATCTCTATGGGCTCACTGTTGTCGGCTGTGAGGGTCTGGGCTGCTTTACTTGCAACACCAGCAAAATAGTCTGCAAGTACATTGGCTTCTCTTGGTCGGTAGACCCAGTTGCCATAGTCAAAAAAATCTTGATTGTTTCCGACGAATTTGCTGTATAATTGGTTGTAGGTCTATCCTGCGAAACCGTCCTGCAAATGCTAAATGCTTGGCAATAGGGAGGATGTCTCCTTGCAAGTATATCTGTTCAACTGCATACCTCCTGTGTATCATTTCTTCACACAAGAGGTCAGTTGCGATATTTGCTGACATCGCTTCTGCATAGATGTTGTCTGTGCATCTAGGCAATGCAACAGCTCTCCATTTGAGCAAAGTCAATCCTTCTCTTTGAAGTTCCAGGAGGGCGGCACCTGCTCCACCTGTACCTTTATCAGAATGACATGATCCATCGAATTGCACAAGTAACGTAGTTTTATTTGAGAAGGGATAGCTACTAAGTATCTCGTTGGTGCCAATAGGTTGTAATGCCACGATGCGGCAATGGTAATCGCCACACTCACACTGAAATGTGGACAGCGTAACATTGGAGGATATTCCTGCTCCAAACAGGACACTTTGTTGAATTAACTGTAGTGGTTCAGAACCAAGAGGGACGACCGCGATAACTTGATTGCATTCCACTGCTTCAAGTGTCACACACACCCGTGCAGGTGCCATAGCGCTCGAGATGTGAAGTGGGGGTTTATCGCAACAGCAAATTAGTGAGGCATCGACAGGACAGCGGATAGACGCAATTTGTGTTCTCACGTGATGCATGCGTAGGTCTAGTGGTAGCTCTGCTTGAACTCTTTGCACAAGATTATGGATCCAGGTATTCATAGGGATTGTGGGGGCCGAGATTTGATGTCTCATAGCACCAGCTTCTCTGAGTAACAACCTGAATTGATGGACAATTCGTGACGCAATTGCGAGGTGTTTGGCACCTTTCCTCGAGCCTTCAGCTAACGACATGATTGAATTATCTCCTGTAAGGTTACGTAGTGCAAGGATGGGTACTACACACCACCGGACCCAATGCCCTACCGTATTGTCTCCCTTTGCGCATGCTACGCAGTTCTCCCAGTCCTCATTTTTGGGCAGTTCTTCTTGCGTAGGGGGTTCTCTGCATGAAGCTTCTAGTAGTCTAGCAAGGGAATCGGTTGTAAAAGCCGTGAGCTGTTTGGTGGCTATGCATGTTTCACAGATTGCTGTGTGACAGCCACCAAGTGGGTAAGATCGGCCATTGTTTGCACAGAGGGCACACTTCTTCTGCCGACTTTGGCCACGTCGTGCTAGCCACTCATCATCGTCTTCATTGACTGCCCATCGTAGCAAAGTGAACCTCGCGATGCTAGGAATCCAGCGCTTACTAGCCCCACAAGCACCGCTCAGCCACGCCCAACCGACCCCTCCTGTCCACCCTGCCGTTAGAACTTTATTGCGAACATACTGAGACGCAAATTGCATCATGGAATGAAGGATACATTTTTTTACAGCATTGATTCTTTGCTTAATGGTACCGCTGCCTGACACAGCTCATGTCAGGACCTCTTCTCCAACGACACATGCCCATGCTTGCCATAGTATCCTGACCTCATGTGTCTGCCTGTTCACTGCCGGAGGGCTTTCAGCATACAGTTCGTGCACATTGCCTCCTTTTCGCAGAAACAGACCTAGTGCAGACACAAGTATACTAACACCCGGGTCAAGAAGAGGTGCGATTTTGCACCATCGAAATACGAAGGCAAGCAGGTCCTGTCTGATCCAGTTGCGTCCCAGCAAGAGTTCAGTTGCCGCTGCTCTTAACATTTGCAAGTCTTCAGTGGCAGCACCAAAATAGGATGTAGTATATAGCACAACACTCTGTGCAAAGGTGTTGAAGGCAATACTTTTGGAGACAACCGAGAGTACTGGCTGCCGAAAGAGCCTGAGCCGATGAATAAACTTTTCAGCAGCTTTCGGATTGATTTGTTTTAGTGTAGCGGGGTGTGTAGTCACTGTCCATAAATCTCGATCCGATAGCTGGGCACGTCCTAGCAACAATAGGCCAAGTGAGGTGGCAACACCTTGAATACAGTGTGCACCAAATCCTGACTGATCAAGCTGTCGAAGAACCCAACTCGGAAGCGGGCTGTTGATTACTAAAGCTGTTTTGCACCTGCAGCCGCACTCAAGGGCAAGTAATGAGCATATAGGCGTGTAGTCCCTTCCGTTGAGGATACTACAAGCTTCTCGAGGGGTCAGTCCAATACACTTTTCAGCTCTCACAAGTATAAGTGTCTTCTGTGAGAGAATGGCTGACAGAATCGCTGCTCGCGCAGTTGGATACGTCTTCAGTCGGAGAATAGCTTCACTTTCTCTTCGCCCAGCCAATGGTTGAAATGGAAATGGAGAGCAATCTGTACTCATGGCTTGCCAGCAAGAGTGCTGATCAATTTGAAAACCTGCTGAGTCACAACATTCATAGCATTTGTGGACTCTACTGACCCACGTTATATCATGTCCTGGTCCTGCAATCGTGTTGTCATCAATGTATCCTTGAACGCTCATGACACGAGGAATTCGGTTCATGTAATGATATATAGGGTCCATCGCCAAGCAGAATAAGAATACTGAAAAGGATCTTCCCATGTCTACACCTACGTGTACAGCTCGAGGAGGGAGGAGTCTACCTTGAACTTTATGACGAATGAGTCTACCAAATAATATATATTTGGCATAGTTGCATACCCAAGTCGGAGCACGTCTCATTCGCAGAATGTGTAAAATCCAGTAAGGATTAACTCGCTCAAAAGCTTTTGATAAATCAACGAGCAGCGCAGCCATGGGAGTATTACTGTCTAATAGTGCTTGTATAGCATGGACTGCATGTTGGGGTTCTTTGAAGCAGTTCATGACAACTTGCGAGGGATGCATGAATGCGCAGGTTGCTTTCATAACTACAGCAGCAATGGTGCCATCCACTAGCCTATCGCACGTGTTGGGCATTCCGAGTGGCCTGAAATAGTCCGCAGTCGGCCCAACTTTGGCTTTGGGTATCCAGACCCCTACTTGTACTGGAGCAGCTCGTAGCCCTGCTAACATTCTCATCATTAATTGATCAAGGACAGGATAGCTATCTTCAGGGGAGAGTCTCCATGCGGAATAAGGGATTCCATCAGGGCCAGGGGCTGAGTCTTTAGTGCCAAGCAGTGTGTGGAGGAAGTCGTGCTTCTGGGGGAGTTCTATAACAGGCCATGGCGAGGCAGTCTGATATTCATTTAAGATAGGTTCCCACTCTTGAAGTGAATCTTGAGGCTTCACAAACCAGAAATGCCGCGTATCCAACATAGCCTCATCTAACATCTTTGAGGTGGTACATTGTTCTCCTTGTTGATTGAGGATTGGTCCGTTATAGATAACTCCCTTGGGGCAGATAGACCGTAGTCTGTTCCAGAAGGTGATGTTGTTTCCGATACCTCTGGCTTGCTGGTTAACCTGCTCAAGAGCCGGATACTGCCGTGTCACTGTAATCTGATCGAGAAAGTCAAAAATCTGCTTCAACAGATCGCTTCGGATGGTTACCTTTCCAGGGTAAACCTCACTAAACACATTCGAAGCAAATATGTGGTAAGTGGCAGACTGTAGCGCGTAGAAGTGGTTAGAGGGAACATGTAGTACTTCAGCTCGTACTTTGAGGAATTTCCGCAAAAGTTCGTGCTCAGGAATTCGAGGGTGATTGGACGGAATAGGCTGCTGTCTCCACCACGACCACAGGGTGGCCACAAACTCAACTTCATCAGTTTGCGGCAACCTTTGAATTCTTCTGATAAGTTCTTGCAAGTCATTCGGGATCGTATAGGGGTTCGCCTCATTCTTTCCAGGACAAAAGACTTCAGTAGGGATGGTTTGATGAACCGGGTCTGTCATGTCACTTCTTACTCTCGGTCGTACTACAAAGGTCGCTGTGAGCTGGTAGTGCCCGCTTAGGTGGTGTCGTCTAGTGGCTGATACGATCACATCCATTTGGGCCGCAGCTATATACTCAGTGGGACATAATATTCTATCAAGAGCTGAGCTTCCAGTGAGACCTTCAAAAGTGTTTAATTGTGGATAGGTATCAAGAACATGCGTAAGGATTAATAATTCATTCCATAGGTCAGGACAGCTGACGTCAACTTGGTTAAAATCACCTCCTAAATAGAGGGGAAAGTCAATTTTACTGTTCCTGGCCCACGTAATAAGTTCCTTGAGCTCGGTTATCTTGGAAGATGGATGGAGATATACTGATAAGAGACCTATAGTAGAATATCTGTCTTGCAGTACCGCTAGGACAATACGACCCGGTAGGATTACTTCAGTTCGGTCTAGTTTCCATCCTGGAGGGATTAGAATTGCCGAACCACCCGAGACCCCACCCCTTTCAGTCACAAGTCCCTGGGTGTGTGCAACTTGTAGACCAGGTATATTATGATGTAAGACTTGATGGGTCTCAGCGTGCCATCTGGTTTCTTGTAACAAGACTGGCCCTGTTCGTAGCAGTCGCTTTATAAGTCGCATCTTAGCATCCCCTCCTTTGGCAGCAGGTGTCCATCCTGACACATTCCACACATGTAATCGTTTGAGCCTAAACGGTAGATCTTGCCTAATTGCTTTGCGGTAATCAAGAATGCATTTCCCTATTCCTTGTACTGCTAGCGTAGGTAGTGTCTGAGAATCACAAATCAATTGGTGATAAAATTCTTCAGTATCCTGATGGAAAAGTGCAGCAACTTGTTGTAAAGTTAGCTTCCACCATGGTGTACTAACATATAGAATATTTGGTAGGATTGATAGATCTCGTACTTTCGAAAGATATGGGGGGCATGGGGTTCCTGTCTCGTGTAAATAAGTGGTTTTAACACATCTTGTAAGTATCTTGCGTAGAGTACGGAGGAGGGGAGCAGGCAGATTCCGCAGAATCATCATCATTGCGTATACAAACGCAGCGGAGTTTCATCCTTCCATTGGGACTTCATCAAGTGCAAAAAGCAGCCTGCTCCACTCCTCCGTACTCGCCGAGATGAGGTATTCTCCTGTGGAGTCTGGTGTGTGCGAGTGTATAATTTGTGTTCCAAGTTGTCTGGGCATTTGCCGCAAGGTCGATGAGTGAGCATACCACATTGGTGACCATACCAACGGAGTGGCGACTTTGCACGCAACAAAGTGTTCAAAATCAGCAATAGCTCGTACTTGGTGATTGTCAACAACGTGTATGACAATCCAGTGCGGAGCAGCCGCGCTGACATCTCTCACTATTGCCCCTACAATGCTCAAGCCTCCTGTGCCATCCAATCCACCAACTAGATGCATGACCATGTTGGCTGGGGTGACATTGTGCATAAAGCAAGGCGGGGCACCCAGTGTGTGCAGATAGCAAAGAGCACAAAAAGGGCATTGTAAGGCCGCAAAATCACTCAAGTGGATGTATTGCTGTCCTTCATTGATTCTGGCTAATATCGGGTACGTTGTGAATGTATGGTAAGACAATTGGACCACATCAGCTAGAATCTTTGGCATGTTGGCATGGACAAGATAATCTTGACTCTGACGATAGTCAAACGCAACTGTTCCAAACCTGAATGGTTGATCAGGTTCATGTGAGAGTAGTAGGAATAGAAGGCAGGGGCGTTGTGCACCAACATAAATAAGTGAAGGTTGCATAAGTTTGGGTGCCCAAATGATAAAACCGTAGGGAAACTGGTGCAGTACACCCAATGTTGCAATTTGAAACACAACAAAAAGTTGCTTGATAGCTGTGAGTTGCTCACTGCCAGTGTATTCTTGCAGAAGTTGAGTATGTTTTGCTTTGATCTCTTGAGTTTCAGCATGAAGTCCAATACCGTTCTGAACAGCCAGCTTCATCATGTGCGCCGACAAAGTGACGTTTTCATACGTACTAGACGACACTCGCAACCACTCAATCCCGCTCTGTGTTATGATGTGGGAGAAGTCGCTGTCTCCGAAGGTGAGAGGATTATTGCGGTGGGCTTCATGTTCATTTGAGGGTCTGGGCCCTTGAAGAAACGCAAATACTGTCGGTTGATGTATTGCTGGGGGATGAATGGCTGCAGGAGTGCTGTGTGGGGCAAGGTGCCGCCATTTGGCCTCAAAATCAACTCTGTCCGCTTTGAGTTGAACCCCTCTGGCAGCTGCTTGCTCAAGCACTAGTTTCAGTAGGTTCCGATATTTCGTATAGACCTCCTGAACGCAAGGTAGATCTTTGCAGCAGGGTTGCGCATCATTATTTCCTTCTACCCATTGTTGCAATTGGTCATCGGTACCTAGTGCAGCACTGATAAGAGATGGATGAAAGCTGTTGCCACAAAAATCGCGAATTACTTTGTCTGTGAGGAGTGAGCATCCATGTCTTTCTGTCGTTAGAATATTCTCCAGCCCAGCAAGCTTGCGTACTTCTTGGACTGTGAGGATTCGCATTGGCAGTACAATGTTCGGATTGTGAAAAATGGGGACAAGCTGTTCTATGAGTTCATCCTTTTTGGATGTAGCTGACCTGTCTGATTGCAGTGTCAGCAAGAAGCTTTTCCACATAGAAAGAAAGTGGGCTGGAATAAAACTAGCCCATGGCAATTTTGGGACTCTTGCGCCTTCCGTGATCTGACATAATAGCATAAACGATTTCTTTCCTCCAAAGAAAGAATAGTCCCAGAGGAGTGCACAGGGCTGGTATCCAGTCCATGAGAGCTTAAGGATTCCACTGCTTGTAGTTCCTCTTGTTCGCAACAATGGAGCCAGCGGCATTTCTTCTCCTTTCAAGGTAACCAACGGGCCCCATCCATCAGCAGGTGTGAGTGGAACCACAGGAGGTTCGTCTGTATCAAAGTGGCTTCGCAGAAATACTCTTTTTCGCTGAATGCCATAATATGAACTGGTGTCCCAAACCCACTGTTTGGCAGGTTGATTGCTAGGGAGTCCAAGACAGTATAGGAACATCTGAAAATGTTCAGATTGATCAAGACGATGCATAGATTTAGACTTGCAATCTGTCTGTACGGTTTGCATGCTCCCAGCATTTTCTGTTAAGTACCGGATCGCTTCTGTTCCAAAAAGCTTCTGAAGATGGAGAATAACTACGTAAACAACAAAGAAGAGCATACTCCGCTGCCCTGTCAACCCAAGCAATCCATTGAGGTAACCAGCATACGTAAGATCCTGACAGGGAGATCCCGCAATAACAATCCACTTGATCGTGGGGTGCATGGCTTTGGCTTGTCGAAGGATAAGAGAGTCACGTGCAACCAGCGTCCAGACATCCTTGACATAAATTGTAGCAACTCCTTCGATCGTGTAGCCCCATTGCTGGTCTTCCCGTAGTCCAATTTCTGCAGCCACAAGCCGTCGCAGTACAGGATCAATTTCTGCTGCTATGAAGACAGTAGGGGGCTTTCCTAGTTTTTTCTTTATGATATGGTAGACAGAGCCTACTCCATCAAACATAGAGATGACGCCAACATTAGCTAACGTTTCATGCACAGCAGCTCTAGGCAGTCCCTCAAGGTCAATTTCTCGAAATGTGCTTTCAATCTTTTCACCCTTGTTGGGCCCATGCTTCGCCTTCCTCTTCTTCTTTTGGCTCGACTTTGCCTTGGAGCTGTTCTTACTAGAAGGTTGGGAAAGCTTCGCTGGTCGTGTCCTCTTCTGCTTCCTTGGCGATTTTAGGAAGCCCTTCACCACCTTGATTTGTTTTTTCTTGTATTGAGCAACTTCACCACCTCCAGCTGCTTCAGCAAGTTGTTTCGTCATTAGTATTGCCTTAGGTGAGTTGACCGGTAGTACGACAAGCCCACTAATAAGGAGCTTGCCGCTGACATGCTTCCTCTCAACGACTCGTATGCCATTATTATGGTCATACACACTAATCATACCAGACTGGCTTGTATGAAGAACTATCATCTGACAGGCAATATCAACTCTGGTAGTAGTGATGAGACAGCGGATTTCATATTCTCTGCCTTGAAACATGAAAGTATGGCCTAGGGGGAGCCGCTCTTCCTCAAGCTTGGGTAGCGAAGCCCCTTGAGATGTCATGATTCTGATGACAATCAATGGGCCTAATTTGCTACACTTCCACTGGGCCTTCGATACATCAAGACATGAACAAACTTTACATTCCGTAACTGCATCATCGTTCCAAGTTGGGACTAAAAGATCACATAGCTCCTCAACTCTGGTATCCGTCTTGATTGTTACCATGAAAGTGTCAATCTGCACTGTACTAGGTTTAGTGCATGCCTGGCATTGCAAAACAAACCTGGAGAATAGGAAATTGCGTGTCTGCTGACAAAGGTTCGCACACACAGTTGAATATAGTTCGTAGATTGCTTCATTGGGCGTGACATGATTGGAGGGGATAGCACTGAGTGTAGCCAGCGACAGACATGCTTCATAACATGTAAATGGAAACGCTGTAGGTACTTGGTTGACCCAGCTCCACCCTACCCCTACCGCTGCAAGGGCAGCCTGTCGCACATGTATGCTAACATGTGTTGGGACCCATGGCCCTTGAGACAGAAGATATAGTGCAGTGTTCATACTAGGTAAATGACCGCAGTTGATTGCGATATCTTGCGCTTTGGTGGCCAAGGCGTCAATTACATTAGCATCAAAAGTATGGAACCATTTGCGACTTACTTCGGTAAAAGGAGAGAGGGAAGCAAAGCGTAGTTGCAGGGGTTGGTTTTGCGTCTCGCGTTCAATGGATGACTGAGTAGAGCCTGTATGCCTTGTGTCCTCATCTTCTCCAGTAATATCAATGCACACACGCGTTTTATCATTCGCAGGAAGGACAGAACTTCTCTTAAAGGCGTCTTGAATAGGGGACCTGGTTGCTCCTTTATCGACAGTAGGAATGTGCGGAGACATATTCTTTGGAGGGGGTGCACTGTTCTGGAGGTCCTTGGTTACTTCAACGACAAAAGAGTCGTCAGGCGACAGGGGCAACATATCCGATGGCTGATCATTTCCGGGTAGGTGCTCGGGGACGGTGTCAAGAGCCTGGTGCTGGCTGGGAGGCGTAGAGACAATCGGATCACTATTGTGATGTTGGTCATTGCTATCAGGTAGAGGCTCAAAAGCATCAGGTGGAGAGGAAGGAGTAATAATAGGATCAGAAAGTTTGTTGATAAGGTTTGCAACCTCTCCTTGGCTGTTCTTTATTTCGCTGCCTGCAGCCTGTTGTTCTCTTAAACATGTTTTCTGACTACTTAGAGCTTCGTCCTCAATGTTAATTATCTTCTTAAGCGGTGTTGATAGATGCACGGGTTGAGAGGGCAGCATTTCTTGATCTCCTTCGCCAAATTCTGGTGCACTCTCACTATGCTGAGCTTGGTCAATCGCCATATGAGTAGTGGGTTTCTCGTCGCATTGCGAGGATTGACTAGCTGGTAGATGAGTCCATGGGATGGTCGGGCTGACCGTTGGCGGGTCATTGCGCGAGTTACCATGCGTAGAGTCTCTATTTGGTGTTTTACAGGCACGTTCAGCTGCTTTGCACTCACCATTACTGCATATCCTGTCCGCGGTTCCCTTGGCCACATCAGGTAAACTTGCTTCAGCGACAGTATCGGTAAGGGCAGGACTGTTTTGATAGGGGTTCACATGTTGGGAAGCCGGAGTCGGTGCGGGTGTAGTACCTACCGCTGCGTAAGCAGGGAGTTTCTCACTTGGTGTATTGCTACCAGGAATATCGGCTGGAGCTCTGTTCGATTTACTGAAGTGTTCACTTTGTTGGTGCTTAGTACGGTGCTGAGGATGGTTGGAAGTCACTTGGGAAGCAGGAGTAGTTCTCCCCATAGTGTGACTGTCACCAAAGATACTAAACTTCCATGCAGCAAGAGCTTCAACCTTGATGTCCGCTGTAAGCAAAGCCCGAAAATCAAAAAAGGGGGGCACCAATAATACGAGGTAGCAAGCTTTGAAAGGGTAAATTTGCAAAGCATCAACCTTAGTGAGATAAAGTGAGCCCTCAAGTCCGTCTATTCGATTTATTTGACATTGCTTCCCAGACGGTACTTCGAACATCATAATTCTCGTAAACTTAGATACATATTCGAACCTGAGGGAGCTTTGTTTGCAATAGTCTCCTTTATCACCATTCACTGATTCAAACTGGCTGAAGTGGGTCAAATAGGTATTTAATATATCTCGTTCAGGTAGAAAATCAAGGAAGAGAATCCAGGGATACATCTCTTCAGAATATGTGTACGAGATCTGTTGATTCTGCACATCAACTGCGGAATCCTTTAGTAGTCCAAAGCGTCGTTTTTGCGAGGCATTCTGGGTGCTGACAGGTGCAATGACCGTAAGTCTATTCTTGAAGCTAGGATTACATTTTTCGCCAATTCTTCGCCAATGCTCTCCTTTGGTTTCATGTCTTGGAGGTTCACCAGGCGCACCTGTCTGTGGCAGGATATTTCCACAGTGTTCGACAGTAAAATCAATGGTATTTCCTTTCTTATCTTTAACTGAAAGTGAACATGGGAAGTTCCGCTTGATGTCGTTAGGAATCCAAAAGGTGAGCATGGAGGTGTTGACGTTGTCTTCACTGACAATTGTTTGAAAATCAAATTCGGTAGCAGAGAGGGTATTAATGAGTGCAAAACCAAGATCCGTATCAATGACTGCGACTTCATTTTCAATGAGTGGGATAATACTGCTTTTCGAGATTTGAAGTGGTATACAAGGCATACTACCTACAGGTGAGTATTTGACTTTGATTCGATGCCATTTGCCGCCAATAGTAGTCACTTGACTGAGTGAGATTTGTGTTGATTGCTGTCGTTGTCCGAATGGTAAATATGTAGTCGAACAATGCAATAGGTTACGGAGCACTTCAACGTCAATACCCTCTAGCTGCAGAATTACTTGTGCTTTTGATAGGAAAAAATACTTAATCCTAAAGGACATAAGTTCTTGCGCTAGGGAGCTTCGTCCCTGGTCACTTAAGTGACGCGTGGACATGACAGTAAAAGTGGTAGTCTCTCGCAACTTATGCAGGCGACTCCAATCAGTACCTTCTTTGATTTGGAACTGGGTGTCCTGTAATGTGTTGATTTGCTTAAGTAGCAGTTCAATCTCTTCACGGATTTTCGTCCTCTGTAGGCACGCATTTTTCTCGTATTTAATAGTAAGCGGTACGCTACCTTTAGATTTGTCTGAATTGTAGCAGCCATTTGGTGATGTGCTGGTCTCACAAATACCTGGATATTGCCCTTGTCGCAGTTCTTTTCCAACATAATTTTCATAGGCAATACGCGCAGGCATAATCAGCTCATCACATATTGTGTCAGAGATTTGCCATTCAATGGCTGGCGGGCAGTTCACAGTGCTATCCATTTTAACCAGGTATAGCATTGTTGAATATTTTTGATAATTGAGGGTATCAGTGAGCTGCTTGATTTCTCGGATTGCTGCCAGCTGCCGATGGCAGGTATCAAAGACTTTTGCAGCAATTTCAATTGGGCCTGTATTGGCATGACACTCATATATAAATATGGCAGCCTGTTGCATGGTTGCAAGCGCTCGCATAACACTCTGAGCAGCACCGGATGAGGGAAAGGCATACGCCGTGGTCTCCTGCTTCGCTATTTGCGACTGAAGTTGGTCATAAGTGGTCAAAAGGATGCCTTCAGGCGCTTTGATTTTACTTGGAAAGTGAACCATAAGGGTAGCATTCAGTCCAAGCGCGCATAGACCATCTGCAGCAGCTTGCTGGGCTTTAACATGCTCGGACATTTTGGTTTCTGTGGGCGGAATGCAGGTGAGGATGGAAGGTATGACAGGATATCAGATGAGAAGAGAGCACTATTCAAATAAAAAGGGGGGGAAATGGAGTAGGTAACAGAGCACCTGTCACGTCTTACAGAAGATCAATTTGGACCTAAGGACAGATTGCAGGGAGAAAGACAGCGACCTGTCACGTCTTTGGACAGACACACTGTATAATGCAAAAATCCACGAAGCAAATTAAAGGGAGAAAACAGTGCACCTGTCACGTCTTTGAACAGAAACACTGTGTAACTTGACTTGTAAGGAGGGGAGGTGGGTTGCGCAAGATGCCTGTCGCGTCTCTGGACAGACACACAAGCAACAACTATAGAACAACTGAATCTTAAGCTCTGAGCCAGTCACTAAGAACGAAGCAGAAACAAAGATAACAATGTGTCACAGCTCTCAGAGAAGTAAGACCTACCAACCAAGTCACTGACCAACAAGGAGGGGTTCAAGCAGCACAGGGAGAATCGAGCTCAGTCCGGCCGCCCTAGCAACAAGACACCGCTACAATTCCCCACCCCTGGGCTAACTACGCAGTTACCAGACTCTCCTCTGCAACTGTTGTGCTCGGCTACTGGTAACTTGAACCGAAAACTTGAGCCAAAGCTTGAGCCAAAGGCTCGGAACGTAGCTGTTTGCTTCCACTTCTCAGGCGTGAGCCCTTTCGGTGACGGGACAACAACATCCAGTGAGACACGAATGGCACTTATTGGAAGAAGTCCTCGCATCACGTACGGTGCAATGACGCCCGCCGTGTAGCCACGCAATAGTTCCGAAAAACAGTTTGCGTTCAGGAGCTCATCCTCCATCCCCAGGGCAATTCCAGCAACATTCTTGTCAATGAATCGGACTGCTTGGAGGGCATGCGCCTCCCGCTGTGTGTTGCGCTCCTTCCCAGTCACGAGTCGGACAGGTAATGTTGATTACCTGCGGGGTAAGCTTGGACACCTCACTTCCTACAAACACTGGTGCAATCTGGCCAGCTCAGCTGGCGGGGAACCACGCCAATAGTGCAGAGATGCCTGTTAGTACCTCAATGCCAGCATGGTGTCTCACATGAGGTTGCTGATTGACAACCGCTTTAACGGGTCCACTCGGAGCTCTCGATCGATTGACCTCCCAAGTTTCTGTCGCTGCCCCAATTAGTTCAGACAAGATTGGCCGAAACCAGCAAGTTGCATCTGCAGAGGTACTTCCAAGTGTCTCCAAAGTTGCTGGGGTTTGGAGAAGCTTGTCCTGGTGTCTTGAAAGTGTCATGCTGTGGCGTGGCATTATGGGCTTTATTGAAATTTGGTGACAGGCGT
>Ga0126342_10001063_pt1 | contig 36239 bp, 30 predicted proteins | sample Cyp1metagenome_FD_92528 | JGI IMG/M metagenome (GOLD analysis project Ga0126342, IMG submission 92528) | Coral microbial communities from Lord Howe Island, Old Settlement Bay, Australia - Cyphastrea 1 metagenome | ecosystem: Host-associated > Invertebrates > Cnidaria > Coral ... | reverse complement strand
TCGCTTGTGCACACGCAGGGCTTTGCAAAGCTCGCTTTTGCAGCCGTTTGTGTTTAAGAGGCACCTCTTCCACTTGGGAAGAGCTATGGCTGAACTCCTCCAATCCTTGAAGGAGGTGCAGGCTTATTTGACAAGCCAGAAAAATAGACGAGACGAGAAGTGGTAGGATTGTAGAGACCATAGAATGTGCCAAACCTGCAGGTGAATCCGACGTCATCCATGTGAAGGATGAGTCAGAGGTCATCCAAGTCTCGGACTCAGAGGGCAGCGTTGATGCAGATTCTTCCTCTTCAACTTCAAGTGAGGAAGAGAGGCCAAAGGTCGTTAGGAATCCTCCTGTTTTCCAACCAGCTGCAGCTCCAGTAGGGTATAACCTGTGGCAGCATAAGAAATTGAAGACCCTCCACTTGATGCTAGTTGAAAACCAACGAGTGTTTTCGTGCGGCAGAAATGCGGGGGCCTTACATCAGAAACTTGACGTAGCACCTGAATTTGACACGCCACTTTGCAGTTTGTGTTTCAGCCGAACGAGAGAGTGAACAACCTCAATCATGTTTCAACAGTGTGTCCGGTGTGGACTCTTTGTTTGCAGTGCACTCCAACAACATGTCAAGAGTCTGCTGGGCAGTTTGCAAGTCAGACGTTGGACTGAAACCGCGAGTATGACATGGGAGTTCAAGACTTCATGTTACACGAGACGCCAGCCACAACAAGTGGCTAACCGGTGTCTGCAGCTCAGTGATAAGTTTCAATTTATTCATCCAACGGAGTTTGATGTTTCAGTTTTCGCTTGTTGTCTGGAGAGGGTTGCATTCACTCAGAAGTTTCATGGCTGTATGATTTCGACGGCAGTGTGAGAAAAATTGGCTGGTGTGAGCTTCAATCAGGCAGTTATCACATGTCGCGGGCGTGAGCTGATTTTCATTCCTGGACACAACACACCTCCATGTCAGTGCAGTGAAATCTTAATCGTTTGTTGAGCCAGCATTCGAATTCCGTTGAGTCGTGCTCAGCGAAAGAGAGAGTGCGTGGAGACAGACGTCAGAACAGATTTCAGACAAACTTAAAATTGGTCATGTTCAGAATTTTTCTTTTTCACCAACATGAGTGTCAACTTAACAAGAAGACAGGTACACTGTAGTACCGGTCCGTGTGACAAACATGTTCGGATATTTTCCTTTTTACTGCTGTGCTCTGGGTTTTCCAGAGCAGTAGAGACGGTGCAGCCATGAGTCTTGTGGAGTCAACTGCAGCATTCTACCAAAGGTGCGACGAGATCACATCAGATGGATCTCTTCGTGTTGCCCTCGATGCACAGGAGATCAAAAACCACAGTGCAATGGCTTTCACCATGGGCACACCCCAGATGCCCCCTTCGGATGAGCAGTTCAACTTGCTGGCTCAGAGAGTGTTTGGGGCGAACCCGACAGTGGGCCAAATGTCGGCCATCAGGCGCATCCACTTTGAAAGCACAACGTTGGTAGTCTCCACAATAAAGGAGAAGGTGACCAGCGATGGAGCTGAGAAAGGTGATGCGACCAAGCGCATACCGCTTGCAGAAAAGAAGCAACGTAGGGAGGACCAACTTGCAAGGCTGAGTGGTGTCACCATGACAGGTGAATTAGACCCTAGCCACATGCTTCTGGACTTGGCAAATCAGATCCACGAAAGTGGAGTGATTGTGTGGCTCGCACCTTCGAAGTGCAGCAAAAGGGATGACGAGGTGCAGATGTCTTTGAAAGACAGCAAGTCATCAGTCCAGGTTGAGAATTCCCAGCTGAAAGTTGGGCCAAGCATTGCCACACCAGAGGCTCACTGGGACACCGAGCTCAAGTTTCAATGGTGCATGATGCGTCGTGGATTGGCCCTCGATCAGTGCAGAGTACTTAGCTGGCATGTCCATCAGCACTGGCTGAACTACATGTTAAACCTCTTGGGGCGCCCAGTGAACCCAGGCTTTCAGGGCATCAAGATTGACCAGTTGGTACGTGCAGACCGCGAGATGTGGACGCTGTTAGCACAGGAAGTTACGGGCAGCCTGAAAATGCAGGGCACTGTCATCCCTTTGGATGGCCATGTCACAAGGTTGTCAACAGATCCTAGGGTGACGATGCTGTTGCTGCCATTACCATCAAGCCAACGTGTCACAGATGCTGGAGATAAACCAAAGCCTGCAGTGAAGCCAGCACCGCGACCAACTCCAAAGAACAACAGTGGAAAGCGAAAGACCAGAGCTGAAAGGAGTTGTCCAGAAGAGCTTCGAAACTACACCACCAAGGTGGCTGCAGGTCAAATTTGTTGGAACTACAATTTGAAGGATGGCTGCCAACTTAGCACCAGTGGGAAACCTCCGAAGTGTACCCGTGGCCTGCACATGTGCGCCTGCTGTCACAAGGTTGGGCACTCAGCAGTGGTGTGCAGAGAGGCCAAAAAGGGTTGACAGATCAGCCCCACTGAGCCTCCAAAGAAATGTCGAAAGGATACTTTGGAAGACTCAGGTGGGGAAAAGGAGGAACACGAGGCCGCATTTTGCGCAGAAGCCTTACAGGAAGCCTTCGTCTCCGAAAGCGAGACGGACATAGAGATGGATGAGACACCAAAAGGTGACAATCCGACTGTTTTCACTGGTGCTTCCGAGGAGTTGGACAAAGGTCACACTCGGGAGCCGCCACCTCGAATTCGAAATTTCAATGGGATGTCTTTGGAAGATTTGTTTGTAATAGAAATATGTGCGGGATCTGCCAGGCTATCCAAAGCAGCTCACCAATGCGGGTTCCGCACCATGGCTGTTGACCATTCCTCTGCAAGGACTTGTGGCTTTCCTATCTGTGTTTTTGATCTTACCGATGCCGACGACCTTGCCCATCTCTTACAATGTATAGAAGAGTCTGCAGACAGTATATTAGCCATTTGGATTGCACCTCCATGTGGCACGTGTAGCAGGGCAAGGGAGAAACGCCTTAAGGAATTGGAAAAGGCGGGCATCAAAACACCGATACCACTGCGGTCAAAGGAAAAGCCAGATCAGCTGGATGGCCTTTCAGGTGTAGATAAGATTAAAGTGGAGAAAGCCAACATGCTGTATGATGCGGTTTACACCCTGGCATCGCTGGCGTGTGCATTGCACATCTTTGTGAGCATTGAGAACCCCACCAACTCTCACTACTGGAATACCGGACCAATGGAGAAGCTGCGCAATGAGCAAGCACATCACTATGTTACTTTCCACAACTGCGCTCATGGGGGCGATCGAGACAAATCAACTTCCTTGTGGGTCAATGACACCTGGTTGGATTCATTGGCAATTTTGTGTGACCGGCAACATGCACACAAGCCTTGGACGACAAAGGCTCACAATGGAAATACACGATTTGCTACGGCAGAAGAAGCCGCATATCCAGCGTTGCTGTGTGAGCGCATTGTGCATTGCCTACGTGACAAGGCAATCGAGTTTGGTGCTTCTTCTCCAGACACGATAGCGGAGCAAGCCGCAACCTCAGATGCGACAAAATTGTCCAGATTGGTCCTGGGAGCATTGCCACGTGGCCACAAGGTCAAACCTCTGGTAGCTGAATACGGCACATATGTTTTGGTCTTTACAGACCCACAACGCCCATCTGACTTGGACAAGTACATCAACACCCTTCCAAAGGGAGCAAAAGTGGTTGCACGACACGTGATTACATGGGGGGAGTTTCAGTCGATGCATTCTGACAGTGACACTGCAGTCGTTTTACAGGTTACAACCAATGCAGCAGTAGAAAAGGTCAGTGTGGGAGTCCCCAGCGACCCAGACACTTTTATAGAAAGAGCCATAGCTGCAGGGCATCCCCGAAGCCTTGATCAATTTGTGGACCCGCAAATTGAGTCCATGATAAAAGAGAACTTTGTGGGAGAACCTGCAACACTTGCTGCGAAACGTGTGACCTTTTTCAAGAAATACTTGCGTAGGGCGAAGGAACTGAAAGGTGAGGAAGAAAAACTGCGTGCTTCCATGCCACCGCATGTTTTGGCTTTGGTCGGCAACAAGAGGCTGGCTCTGTGGAAAGAAATTCTCAACGACTTGGACTATCCTGACAAGACGCTCATCGATGACATTGCGAGTGGTTTCAAGCTCAACGGTTGGATGCCTAGGTCCCATGTTTTCAAGCCGCGCGCCAAGAGGCCAGCCATGTCAATGGAGACCATAAAGACCCTCTCCAAAGCCTTGAATGCCACAACCTACAGGAACATGAGTGTCAGGCAAGAGCCTGACATTGAAGCTGCAGCTTGGGAGGAAACTGAGGAGGAGGAGGTGCGGAAAGGTTGGGTTTGGTTTGACAACGAGGGGGATTCCTCCGATCTGAAGTTCATTGGAAAACGCTTTGGTATACGACAATCGAACTAGGTGCGGGTCATAGACGACTGCTCATGCTGCGGTCTTAACTGGACGGTGGGCTTGCACGACAGCAGGGCCTCAGGGCGGACAGGACAACGAGAAGGAGAGCAACTCAGAAAACAACAGACCCAGCACCAGACGAAGAGACAAACAAAAAACAGAAACGACAGGGGAGGAGCGCCCAGAACACACTTGGCAGGTAGCCGTGTCGAGGCGGGGTGAAAATCACTTACGTCAGTGTAGTTCCAGCTCCAATAGCGTGTATATAGTTGTTGCAGTTGGATGTCTTGCATGTGCAATACGCACAAATCGAGAAGTATATGTTCAGACGCTTTTTGCATCAAGGAAAAAATTCAGTTTTACACAAAGGAACCTTTCCACACAGGAGTCTTTACGAACATTTTTCCACACGAGAAATTACACAGGGGAGTATTAAAGACGAATTTTGGTTTGGGGCAAACAAAATTTGCATTTCACCACCAGTTGTGCGTCCGACGCGCACAAAGTGCAGAGAGGGTCGCGTTTCGATCCATGGTTTTTGCTGCCGCCTAAAGAGAGAATTTAGAACAACTTGAGAAATAAAAGTTTTGTAGAAATTAAATTGCATTTAGATCACGTAGAACTTAACTCCTGTGTCACCACCTTTTGTGTCCGAATTCCTGTGTAAAATGACATTTCGATGATGTAAGTGATGTAGATGAAATTGATTGAAATTGACGTAGATGATGTACATACATGTAGATCATCTATGTGAAGTAAATGATGTTGATGTAGATGTAGGTCGGTGATGTAATGAAATTGAATGAAATGTAAATAAAAATGTATATTATATATATACTGTACAAATATGTATATAAATGTGAAGTAAAAAACGTTGATGTAGATGATGTAGGTGATGTGAAGTATTTTAGGACATGTTATGTAAATGAATTTGGCAGCAGTTCTTTGGGAAAAACTGTTCGAAGGAATTTTGGGGAAAAAACATTTAAGTGTTGCCCACGAATACTTTTTGCTCTGTTTTTTTTGTTGGCGTATTTTTTTTCAAGTGTTGCATGTGGTGTGGGTGATCCCATTGTTGGGAACGTGGAGATCTATGTTTTAAAATTCATGGTTGCGTTTCCTGTAGGGTTCCACGTGGGAACTTGTCATTTGTTTGAAATTGTTGGGATTGGTTGAAATTTTGTGATTGTCAGCACGGCTTGACCGGAATATGTCAACATCCTGAAATTGCATCCTTGCCATGAATGCAATGTTTTCAGACATTTTCAATATTGAATATTGAACAAGATAAAATTGTGTTTTCGTGGCCATGTGCATGCAAACGTTTCAGTCATGGTAGGCACATGGCAGAACTTGGCAGTATACCAGCATGTTTGCAACAACGATGTTTGCAATGGGTGAACAACATAACATGAAAAAAAAAAATGAAATCACCATTCCACAGCCGTGCATGCACGATTTTTGCGACATCCAGGTGCTTGAAAGGAAATTTGGTTCTGTCCCAATGCGCGGTGGCCATGGAGTTGCTATCATATCAACAAATTTGTGGTCAAATTGCTGAACAAATTGTTTTGGTCACTTCGTTTTGCATATTATTTCAATGCACAGGTTTATTAAAAAAACATTTGGTATATGTATATATGATTACATATGTACATGTCATGATAAGCAAAAACATTGGTATTGGAAACAGTAAATGATTATTTCGGTCGGTTAGAAATTCCATCCCATGCATGCCGTGCAATGTGTCATGTCCAGAAAATTTTGGCCAAGTGTGTTGCGTGTCTCTCAGACATTGCAATTTGGACCGGTGTTTCTGTTCGTTGCATGTCGCTTCACAAGTTGGTGCCTCTTCAAATGTCCGGCACATTCGAGAAAATACATGTGTGCAATGCTTCCGGTTTGTGGCCATAGCCTCTCAAAGAGGAAATCTTTAGCGTGGCTGGTTTGAGCCATGTCGTGTAGCAGGAACCATAGTTGAGGTGCAGCGTGATATTTGATTGTGCGATTGCTGTTTGGTTTTGCAACAAATTTGAGTCCTGAGTCCTGGATTCATTGAAAACGCATTTGCTTGTGGGAGGGAGCAGCTTGTGCTTGTGGTGCCCGATGGCGGGCGCAACGAGCCTGACTGACTTCAAACAGTGGGAAACACAGAATGTACAGCAGGACATGTCACCTGTCATTTTCGTGATTTTTGATGACAAACCATTTGGCGTCTTGATTCTGTGCAAAGGCTTGCTCTACTGGGTGAAGGAGCATATTCGGCAGTCTATAAGGCAGCATCAAAAGCATGCAACGACGCAACGATCATTTTTTGTTTTGGAAAATGTTTGAAGTCTCATTTGTTCTTCAAAAGCACCGCAGGTCCTTCGACTCGCAGACAATGAAATCTATGCGTTAAAGAAGGCTGGCTTGAATTTCCCCCTGAAAAACATAAAATAAACTTTGCGTTTTGTGTTTTGGCAAATGCACGCGAATTGAACATAGTGAAATCATGTGGGAGTTCGGGATGTTTTTCTTGCTTCAGGCACCTTCGGGCCGGTGATAGAGTGGTGGGATGGAAACATAGCACATTGCAGCACCAAAACACAACCGAAACAAAACCTTCATTTGCAACATGTACGTTATGTAAGTGATAACTTGTGACCAGATTTTTTTTGGTGCAGGTGAAACTGCCGTCTCTTTCCGACAAAGAGAAGCAAAATGCGCTCAATGAGGTGCTTGAAACGTCTTGTTCGTGGTAGAATCAACTCAAAGAAGGATCCTGTCGTGGTTTTGACTTAGCAAAGAATCGCCTTTGTTCACGATATTGTCAAGGTGCGGCTTCTTGCTTCTGTGAAACATCCCAACGTTTTCCTCTCAGAGTTTGCAGTTGAAAACACTAGGATGTTTCACAGATGCATGTGAGAGATTGGTTCCAAGGTTGTGGCGTACAAAGAAGCGTTCTGGGATGACAAAACACGATGCCTTTGCATTGTTCAGGTGTGGATTGTGTGGATTGCCTTGCTGTGTTTGTGTGGAAACCTGCATCTTTAATGAATTTGACTTGAACATCTTTTGGTTCCTAACCTCTTGAAAAATGGGTTTGCTTTCATTTGCTCCGGCGACTCTTTGAGCAATACACTTGGCAGAGACGTCCTTGTCAGGAGTGTGCTGACGGAGATCTCCTTCAGCAAATCAACAAGTGTAAGCAGGAACGTGCATATCTTCGCGAGGCACATGTCGCAACATGTGGCAATAACATCACAAATATTTATTGTTTTTTGTTATTTTTCTATATTTTTCTAGGTTCTAGGTTGATCAGATTGATCTTATGATTTGCTCAAGACACAAAGTTCTGGGCAGGCTGACATTTGGCGATATCTCGATGGTATGTGCCAGGGCTTGAAGGCCGCGATGTCACGCCTTGAAACAACACAGTGACAGGTTTTTCGATGTTTTAGCCATTTTTAGCCTTTGCATGGAACTTTTGCATGGAACCTTAGCTGAAACTTTAGCCTTTGGTTTTTGTTATTTTTGTGTGTTTTCGAGGCTCTTCACGATATTCGCGTGCTTCATCGTGACATGAAGTCAGCGAACGTCTTTTTGTACCCTTGGCCGCACTAAGACTGCAACGACTGCAACTTGCGTCCGAAAGTGTTTGACATCCGAGGAGTCATACTCGAGATGGCACCATCGCAAAGCTTGGAGACTTTAATGTGTCCAAGGCAGGAGTCATCGACAATTTCCTCTCCAGACCCCTCAAGGGAGCGGTCTGTTTTTGCACAGAGACTTCTGATTTTTTTAAAGAACTTTGTCTTTGTAGCCTGACAACGTGACATACGGGACACATTGTGCCGCATCATGTTACAACTGAGTTTACAAGTTTACGACTGAGTTTACAATTGAGTTTACAACTGTTACATGAGAAAGACATCTTGCTTGGATTAGAAAAGGCAAGGATTCGTTGGATGCTGGCGTGGCTTACACAGATGTTTTACAGCCTGGAAACTTTGTTTTGTGTGTCATTCTCCCTTGCAGGTGGCCAAGCGAGGTCTTTGCATGACGCAAACAGGAACACCCTACTACGCCTCACCAGAGGTTTGGCGGGACATGCCGTATGATGCAGCCGTCCCAGCTTTGCAGTTCGTCAGAAAACCTCAGCACATCAGATAGCATTGGACATTGGACATAGGTCTAAAGAAAGTTGGAGTGTGTTCGAAGCATGGAGCACCTCTAGACCAAGGCCAAAAGCGACATGTGGTCATTAGGTTGCATCCTCTATGCTTCTTGGCCAAAGCTCAGCCATCCCGCCCCCCGTCATGTCTTTCTCTCCAAGGAGATGGTTGCTCTCCGACCACCTTTTCGAGCGGAAGATATGGAAGGGCTGTACCGTTCCTTTCCTCAATTATATTTATAATTATTCATCAGTGTCTCAAAGTTTGTCAAGGACAAGGGACGCATCATTTTTTCTGCAACTTCTTGCTACACCACATTCATTGCTTGAAACATTTCTGCCCTGCACTTAGAGCATTTGATCTGGTCATACCTACATCGCTCTTCCTGCTGCTTTGAGGCAAAGTCGTTCGTGGGCAATACCCACGAATTCCTGCCCACTACAGTTTCTGTGCCGCACTACGGTTGATTAGAGTTTAACACAGTGGCTGCGTATTTCTTGGATTGACAGAAGGTTTTGAGATGTTTTGAGAAGGCACAATCTTCAGCCTTGAGGTCAAGACCTTGCAGATGTAATTGCTGCGCTACTGCAGGCGATTTTGATTCCAGGGTCAGCAAGGGTCAGTCGAAAGCACGTAAGACTCAGTGGAGCTTTCATTACTCAATGCTTTCAGATGCTTTCAGATGCTTTCAGATGCTTTCAGATGCTTTCAGATTCTCCATGTCTTTTCAATGCTCAAAATATCTCAAAATGCTCAAGGTTCATCCCCGCAATCGCCACACGCCTACTTGCCTGCGTCCTGTGTACTGTGCATTCGAAGTGTGAAGCTGAGAAGCTGGCTGAGCTGAGGCCCAGCCGTAGATCAGCTGTACCAAATGCCCCAGATGGCCAGACACTGTGGTGGACTTCCACGAGAGGACTGAAATTTGCAGAGCCATTGGAAGTATTTCAAGGTGTTCAGAACGTTCTCAGAATGTTCAGAGTCTGCACGTCTTGTGTGTGGAGGAGAAATTCACCTCAGACCTGCTCTCAACCATCAAGCTTCCAAAGAATGCGATTGAGAAGAGCCCAGTGACAGTGTTAGTTGATGCGTAGAAATGCCAGACAGAGTCATTCTTGGACCGCACTGCCCAATCTGCAGATCTTGAGTCCCACTGAAATGTTTGGAAGCGGTTACTGATGGTTACTTTGCACTGCGCAGCTTGATTGGGAGCCAAGGATTTAAGTGGCTGCTTGCCAAAGCCCCGCTATCAAGTGGATTTGCGGGACCATTTTGACAGCAGCATAGTTGAGTGGTCAAGCAAGGTTGGACAGCACACATACATTCAAAGAAGGATTATATAGGTGTAACTTACGTACAATAATGATAGCAAACATAAATAAATAAAAAAATAAATAAATAAGTAAATAAATAAATAAATGAATCATGAATAAATGAATAAACGAACTTACACATACATATACGTATACATATACGTACACGTACATATACATATGTGTATGTCATGAATCAATTAATTGATGAATCATTGACCAAAGGAATGAATGGATGAATGAATGAAGGTATGCACGCATGTCTATAATAGACAGATTGCCATTTGCCGGTTCCATTCCCTAATGGCTTGTGGCAGGACGCTCTTTTGCCAGAAGAGTCTGAACGCTTTGAAGACAGCCCTGAACGACAAGTGCCACGACGCATGCCCTCAAGTGAGCAGGGACAAGGTGTGCTTTCAAGCAGATGCAGTGATTCAATGCAGTGATTCAATGCAATGATTGATATATTGGGCAAAATTTGAAAGTGCTTTAATCAAAAACTGACAAGACTGTGCAGTGGTGCTGCAGGTCTCCCTCCGCTGCCGAACAGGGGCACGAGAGTCAGCGGCAGTTCTGGTGCTGGATTGCGTGCCGAGGCTTGTGAGGCGGCAGTGTCCTTGCGCTTGGGATGGCTTAACCCCGAACCCTGGTCAGGAAGCTGGTGACAGTCTGGATGCATACTTACAGCGCCCAAACTGCATTTAGATTGAAATCAGGGCACCATGCATGACTGCATGACCGTACATACTCCACCGTTGTTGCAACATGCTGCAGCTACCTGGCCATCATCGTAGGATCATATAAGTACGGTTGCTGTACCATTGCTGAGATCTATTGCCTGATTTTGGAGTGAATTGAGGCAGCGCATTGACGGCCGTGATGACGCAAGTCGAGCTCCACGGCGTCCGCAGGAAGGGAGACAATTGGATGCCAGAAACTGCAGATTTGCACAAAGTATCACAAAGCATTTTAAGTTGCTCATTCTTCTTGATCATTCTGAATCATTCTTAATGATGCTTTCTGATTCTTTATCCATTTCCATACTTTTCTTATTCTTTTCTTTGTGGCATTTTCTGTTGTGAAAGGAGATTGCTCCCTCTCGTCCTGAGAGTGGCAGCGTCGCTCCGAGTGCCTATCAGGCCCGGCTGATCGAAAGATTGACAAGCTTGGTCATGAGTCATGACGTCATGACGTCATGACGTCATGACCGGTGACTTGCTGACCACCTAAAAGACCTAAACCTAAAAGGTTTGAATGTGAAAACAAAGATCCAGAGCCAACTTGGGAAGGCAAGTGCGGTTCCAAGCCGGCAACCGCGGCTACCTGCAGTAGGAGAATCTCGAGGACATCTCGCTTTGTAATGTTGTGAAGCGTTCAAACAGGTCCATGAATTCGGGAATGTTCGGCAAAGAAATGGAGGATTCAAACCTCGCTTTCAGCTAAAAGTTCAACATTCAGCCCGACATTCAGAGCGCTCTCTCTCTCTCTCTCTTAACTGTGCTAACTCTACTCTTTCAGGAGCATCGTTGAATCCACACTACAATGCTCCAGGGCAAAGGCAACGGACTGAGTCCAGATTGGATTTTGAGGGTTTGAAGAAAAGACTTCAGCAAAAAAAGAGATGATTCTGACCTTTGCGAATTAGACCATGAAGACTCCATGAAGACTTGTCTTTTTCAATGAAGGGATCCTTGTGATTGCTTCCATTGCTTCGAGATGCGGAGGCAACGTGAAGCAAGGAGGCCAATGTCCATTTACTCGAGGCAGTGCTGGCCTCAGAGTAACACCGAAGGCTTTGAAGTTTGCCTTGATAACATTATCCCCTGAGAGTAACCAAAAATAACCAAAACTTACCTATAAACTATAAGATACTATAAAATAAAACATTATAAAACCTTTTTCATTTATGCATTGAATAGACTTTTCCTTCGGCATGGTACTACTCTCTTATGCGATGCGCGGGGTCAGGACATGTTGGGTCTGAACAAGCACAGGTTATCGCCGGTTCGTAGAGCTGTGACGAAACTACAGTGAACTTCAACTGACTTCAACGAGGAGGTTTTGTAATTTGACATATTTGCTTTAGGAGAATCACAATTTGACGTTGTTCGATGGTTTCCCCCAGGCAGTATGATTCATCGCAGCCTCCAGGGCCTTCTGGGTGTGGAGCTTGAAGTCCGTGTGAAGTGTTGAGCTGGAGCCAGATTGTGAGGCTAAAAGGTTTGTGAACCCTGCGATTCTTTATATTTCTTTATTTCATACAAGCACTTCGACTGTTCGACTGCACAATTTATACAGAAATCCAAAGACTACAGTAGCTACACCACACTAAAGTTACTAAAGTCAACCAGAGGTTCTGTGCGTTGTGCCACAGCGAGATGTCCTTCCAAGGGCTCGTCCGGACAGAGACGACAGACCTCCAAAGGAATCAGGCAATGCTTTTCTGAAATGGCATCCTTAGCAGTCCTTAGCAGTCCTTAGCCCTGGCGATCCGCATCCAGAGTAAACTAGGATCTAGCAGAGGATTGTGGCTCATGGTGAGATTGCCTGCTGCTTTCGGCATTTGAGTGTCACCTCGAGCGCCCCGTTTTGTCTTTGCTTTTTCAAAGGTTCAAACACGTTCAAACCATTCAAACTGTTCAAAACTGTTCAAACTGTTCGAACAGTCCAAAAGTGCGCTTCAGCGCTGGCTTTTGTTTTGAAGGTGCCAAGAAGCGCTCCCTCATTCCGAGGTCGGGAACCAAGTTGGGCATTGGATTGCCAGGTCCAGTTTTCTTTAAACTCCCCTGTCATTCCACTTCGTATGACAAGATATGACAAGATATGACGAGATATGACAAGATATGACAAGCTGCATAAAGTCTTCGTAACGTCTTGGAAAAGTCGTGCCAAGGCTTTTCTAGTCCATGGCGGCTTGTAGCCGACGAGCATTCTGTGCATGCCCTGTTTTCACCTCGCGTTTCATGCGCCTTGGCACTGCCTTGGCACTGGCGAACCAATGAGATCAAATTGAGATCAAATTGAGATCAGAGATCAAATACGGATTGTGTACAGATTGGCGCGTGGAGTGTGCTCTCCTGCACCTGACCATCAGGGATTTGTATGTGGAATAGTCGAATAGTCCTTGACTTACGCAACACTCCAAAGGAGAGAGGCGGCATCTAACAAAATGATTCAAAATGATTTTGCTGATTTGCCATATTTTGCCATATTTTGCCATATTTTGCCATTCTTGCTGTCTTATGCTGTCTTTGCCATTTGTGTTTTCAGCACTCATTCAGACCTGAGGGGCCTGATTGGAGCAAAAGTCAGCAAAAACCTGGTCTCTTTCAGATTTTATCCCGTTAGACACCGTTAGACTGTTAGAATTGTTAGACTCCAGACATTCTTTGGAATATTTTGGAATGCTCTTGTCTTCCTTTGCTCTGACACTACAATCTCCAAAGATTGGACATTGGAAAAGTTCACCTTTGTGAGTGTGTTGAAGTATAATTGCATATAACAAGCAACGGCAATGCTCAAGTTTGAGGGCTTTTTTCTGGAGAATGACTTGGAGTATTCGTGAAGACACCAGATTCTGGCATAGTTCCGTCTTCTCAAGCCAGATATACAGCCCTTCGGAGTGACAGCTCTGACAGCTCTGACAGCTCTGACAGCTCTGACAGCTCTGACTTCAATTTTTACGCCGATATCATTCTGCTACCATCTGAGAATCTGCTACCTGGTTTGTTTCTGTTGGAGTGGTGTAGCATTCTTGCAATGAAGCTAGCCAGAATTCTACTTCAGATGCAACCTGTGAACTTTGTTCTTTGCTCAAGGGGAGCGCTCAAAGTGCAGCTTCCTTCCTGTTTTGAACGAATACAGCTTACCCTGTCTTCTAAAGCCAAAGCCTTTTTTGATATATGATATATATATATACATACACATACATATTAGATCTAGATACTAGATGTATATATGCACACTTGGAACCTATATTCAAGAGACAACTTTGTTTGAGCTGAAACAAAACAGTATGTGCGCAGAAGGATATATCCGGCCACCAGAACCAAAGCAGACTCTGTGCAAAGCTGCATGTCTGGTGCGTCCTTTAGGCTTCATTCATCGCCATGAGTTCCAAGCGGTCAAAGAGGAGAAAGGAAGCGAAGAACAAAGAGGCAACGATGTCAACTAGATTCAACAAGCGACTGAAAGCGACTGACAGTGGCAAGTTTTCACAAACGACTTCAGTGGCTGTTGCAATTGAGTTCAATTGAGCTATTGACATGCTGGTACTGAGGTAAAAAAGGATTTGACGCCGCAGTTCATCAATTGTGATCTGGCAGACAACAAGTACGCTGGGATCATCCGAGAGGAACCTTGCCGTGGATTGTTGATTTTGAAGAAGTTGGCAGCGGTGACCCGTGACAGCCTCTGACAGCCGTGACATACATTGAATTTGTTTGTCCAGGACCTCCTCGGGTCACAGTTTCTGGAGGGAACCGCCTCCACATACACTTGGTCTGTAACCCGGTGCATTTGACAGAACGAAATCTGGGAAATATCCTGAACTAGCTGCAACTAGCTTCCTGTTTGAGACATACGATTTTCCATGTGCTCTTTTTCATCTCCCTTGTGTTGATTTGATGGTGCTAAGGTCATCTGGAACCAAATACGAAGGGCCTGATGCTTCAGTCCTTGTTTGCTCTGCCACAGCCTGGTTCTGTTTTTTTAACCAAGGCCTTTTGTGGCGAGTCAGATCGAAGGTCGTGGAACGTGCGCTGGGCAAAACTTTTGGTCAAGCCTTGGGACGGTTTGATCCGAATCCGAATCCATCCGAATCATGGAATCCTGAAACGAATCCTGAAACGAATCCTGAAACGTGCCAAGTATGCCAGGTTTGTTTGGAATGACGGATCAAAGTACGAGGCTCTTGGAGTCGACTGCCAGCGCATTGTGGTTCCATGTGGTTCAGAAAGATCTACAGAGATCTAGCAGCATGTCAGGGCGAGCTGCTTGGTGGACGTCGCAATGGCGAAGGGTGCTATCAGTCTCATGACGGTAAGGATCTCAAACTTGCTTCCCTTGATGCTTACCCCTTGTGGCAAAGCCTCGTCTTGAAGCGCCTTAATTCATGATGCATTTGTATACTATGTATATGCCGAGTATACACCGAGTATATGAGTGTATTACGCTGAGTATACCATCGAAGGCAAAACGCGCTATGATGGCCAGTGGCTCCACGGCAAGCGGCATGGGTTTGCGTCCGAGTGTTCTTCCGCGCAGAGAAACAAAACGCAGATGAAGCCAGTGATGAAGCCAGTGATGAAGCCAGTGATGAAGCAGGAATAACGCTAGTGTTAGCGTCTTGAGATGTTTTGATGAGGCAAGGGAAGCTCACATACAGCTCCGATGGCCCTTCCTTCTATGACGGCGGCTGGCAGGCACATACACCCAAAGCTGAGAAATTTATTATGTCGGCCAAATGACAAAGCAGAGCAGAGCTTGTTGTGTTGAGATTTCAGAGGCTGGACAGAAGCATGGCTATGGCAAACAGTCAAAAACTTCAGAGACCTGGGACAAAACAGCAAAGCAGCAACAAGTCTAGTTATCATCATGAATCGTGGTCATCTCTTTTGTATTCGAGGTGCATCCCTTGAGTCATTACACTGACCTCTTACACGGCACTCACTCCTAGGTTGTGGCCGAGTGGAAATTGCTACGAAGGTGAGTGGAAGCCTTCATCTTAGGATTCTTGGGTCTATATGAGTCAATATGCCAATGTCCCTAGGGAGGGACAACAGTTGAACAGTGCCAAGGCTGGGCAAAATGCACGGCTACGGCACCATGATTTGGAAGAACGGGAATAGCATCTTGGCAGAAGTTGCAAGCAGTGTCAACATATCTCCCACTCAGTCGTTTACTGAGGTGCCGAGATCTACACTGGTGAATGGGTAGCTTCTCGTCATAGTGATACAAAACCAAACGAGTCCAAATGCAATCTACATCAATCTACTTGAGGACTGTTCAACTATTGCAAATCCGAAAAAGAACAGTGACAAGCTTCGCAAGTAATTATTGCCTACACACTGAGGAGAACTGTCCACACGGTCTCCGGCTGAGCAAATGTTTCGCTTCAGCCACTGACATGGTGAATGAACATGAAATTGTTGCGGTTGTGAGGTGAAGGGACGCATACCTGGCTCACACTTGACCGGCCAGATTCGACGACAGAAGCTTGGATGCATCGAAGTGCATCGCCTGCATTGCTTGGATTTGTGGCCTTGATATGCGTTACATGCCTTGAGGCATTCCTTGAGACATGGATTTTTCGACGCCTCAAGACATGCTCTACTGTCTCTTTTACATTCTTTTACTCCATTCGACCGGTCTGCGAAGGAGAGCTGGCTCAATCAGCCATCACCTCCACCGTCTGCTGGCCAGGCATGCGCAGTGATTTCAGCTCAGCATGGTGCAGCCGCCTGTCATGGTGTAACGAGTAACGAGTGTAACCACTCAGCCTGTCAGGGTGCTCGGAACTCTGGAATGGTGCCTCCACAGGACAACAGTTGTTCAGAGAGCCGCATAGATTGAATATATGTTATATAAATATATATGTTATATGTATATATGGATATATGACATATATATATATATATGTAATGTTGACATCGTATTAATAAACCCCCCCCAAACATTAAGAGCATCACAATAAAGTTAGGGCCAAACATTCAACTATCGTAAAAATCACCTATGTATTCACGAATGAATTGCCTAATTGAAAACGAATACATAAAGGGAACTTTCCAAAAAAAAAAAAATCACCTATGTAATCACGAATGAATTGCCTAATTGAAAACGAATACTAAAGGGAAAAAACGGAAAAAAATGGGAAAAAAAAGTTGGCGTACTTTATTTAGGGGGGGTTTATTATTTTGAACCGGGAGTTGGCGTACTTTATTTTGGGGGGGTTTACTAATCTGATGTTGACATTATATACATAATATGTATATTATATTAATACCTAATGAATACTGATAATGAGATACAGTAATAGTAGTAATCATAATGGCAATGTATAGACTTGAATAGATCTCGACCGATCAGTTTGTCATGCGGTGTCATCAGCTTGCCCTAAAGGAACTTCGACGCCATGAGGCACAGATGCATGCTACGCAGCAGCCACATGGCGAAAATTTGTGACTCGAGATGCCACGAGTGCTCTTACGACACTTGTCAGAGTGGAAATGTTTTGAAGGATATTGACTGATGTGATTGATGTGACTGATCGAGCTTCTTTAGCTTCAGCTTTTTTCTCTTGGCTCCTACATGATAATAATGATACTTGATTGGCTCATGAACCTGGCGTGTTCAGCAGCCTGCGGCCTTTTGCATGGATTTGCTTTATGTTGTTTTTGGACTCCAACCCAGGCTGAACAACCGCTACACCGGCCAATGGGTTTGGGGCAGTCTCAACCTCAAAGAAAACAGTTGAACAAATTAGTTCATGTGAGATGTTCCTGAAGGAGTGAAACTGTCTCAAACATGGAGAAATGAAAGAGGATGAAAAGTAATGCCGTGTATTATGTGCATTGATGCATCGGTTTAAGAGGAGTAGGGTGGCAGAGATAAGGAACCAGGAGGCTGACAGAACAGCAGACCTCTTTGGAAAGCCGGACATGCGGATGATCCTGGACAATTCCTGTTTCAAACTGAGGACGTCAAGGTGTTGGAACGTTCTACTACGCAAACGGAGCATACTACAGTGGGGACAAGCTGGCTTGTTGAGCTTGTTGCCTATGATATTGACATGCAGTTTTTTCAGCTTGCCTTGGGCGAAGCGTGGTGAAGCCATCGAACTGAGCGCCCCTGAAAGGAATGGAAAAACAATGTCAAAGAGGGACATGGTCGTCACACCTTTGACGATGGAAAAGTCTATGATGGGTTTGCATCTCAGTAGAGTCATAACAGGGTCATATGAGTCATATGTTTTCAAGGCGCTGCAGTGCAGTGCCTTGCTGCTCCAGCTGCTCTGAGGAAATTTGAGGCTGATCGTATGGTGGACTACAGCGTGGTGCCAAGTTGCCAAGCCGCTATCAAGCCGTTCAGACTGGGCTTCCATGGTTTGACTGAGCAACGCCCAGACACAGAGGCAAGCCGGAGCTTTCCAAAGAAGAAAATCCTGTTTGTGGCTCGCAACCCAATGACACAGGCTCGCACAAATCAATCTCAATCAATCTCAGCATAGCTAGACTGAGGCTGCACAGATATTTCCGACCTTGAAGTCATTCTCAGGCAGGATATATGTTCCGTAGCCTGCAAGGAAGACCCGATTGCAAAATCAGATTGGGATGTTCGCAGCCGTTCGCAGCATGTCGATTTGGCCAGCCCGAAGGCCAGCGGACAGGATTGGATTGGCAAAGGCGCCACTTATTGGCCACTTGGACTACGGTAGAGCTGTAAGCGCAGTGTTTGGGATATCCAACTTTTTTGTATCACAATGTATCACAACGTATCACAGCACTCCATCGAGGCTTTGCTGAGCCTGCCAAGATGTTGTGGCTCCCTCAGTGTTTTTCATGCGAGCCTGCAAAGCCTGTGCAGGACTTGAACCAATCACAACAATAGAACAAACAAATTTAACGGCTGTATGCCACTGTATGCGCTTTTCTGAGGAAGGGAATCTTCAATGTACTTTTAAGGCCAGAAGTGAATCAGATGGATTTGTGCGTTTTCATAGAACGCCAGACAATCTGCAGGTATTTGGGAGACTTGCGAGAGGCCTGTAGACTGCCCAAACCATAGGAGAGTAGTTGGCAAAATGACAATGTGGCAAGGCCTATTCTCGGTCGCGAGCAGTCCAACCACTTCTTGGGGAGGACTCCAGTGGTATGTGGTTGCGTTGTATTTTTTGTTCTACACTACAGCAAGGAATAAAGTTTAGAATGCGGAGCATGTCTGCCATGCCTGGCATGCCTGGCATGCCTGGCATGCCTGGCATGCCTTGCATGCTAGCAAGGACCCGCACATCATTACTCTCGTCCAATTCTGGAGTTTGGCAAGAGATGCTGGTGTCCTCACGCTTCGAACTTGGCCCAAAAGTTCTTTTCCTTGCCAGGCTTTGGTGCTTGTGTCATCCTACCCAATTCAAGGGCCAACCTTCTCCACAAAGCTTCCTCTACTCTCCCTGCTCTCCCTGCTCTCCCTGCTCTCCCTGCTCTCCCTGCTCCCTACTCTCATTTCCCCTTTCAGCTGTAGATTGCAAGTCTAGTGGCCTTTCCAAACCGCTCAGGCCAAACAGTTCCATAGCCCGGTTTGATCGAGCAGTTTTCTCCGGACCAAGGCAGTGCAAACCGGATTCAAGGGACGGGGGAGAAAGGGATGGAACGAAGATGAAGCTGAATCCATGCTGAATCCAACAACAATGCCATTCATCCGCCTCTGCCGGTGCATGCGTCAGCAGGCACCAGAGCGAGATGGCGCCTCAAGATTCGAAGGTGAATCATAAAACTATCAACGACAGAACCACACCGTGAAACTTTGTGAATCACTCATTTTCAAAGAGTTTCACCCGAGAAGTCTTTGTATTCCGAGTATTCCTTGCTTGTTTTTGCGGTGCCTGTCTTTGCCGACAGGACATTTGTCCCCTCACACCTCGGCGTCAATCGACTCAGCCTGGGAGACCTGGGTCGAAGGACTCCACCATGACTAGGCCACGAGAAAGCGACACTTTGCTGTGCAGCAGCACGCTGCTTGCTGTAGCACGCTGCGGCTCGAGATTTGTCGCCAGGCACAGAACTTCCAGCACTGGAGAGAGCAAATCCATAGAGGCATTGGCTGCAAGTGGCTGCAACTGGCTGCAACTGCAACTGCAAGTGATCTGAAGTGATCTGATGGACTGCAACTGCATCAACTGCAAATAACTGCAAGATATTGAGATGTTGCGGCGTGCAGCGACTCCAGGATGAGATTCCCTTCCATCAGGCTGTGGCAAGATTGGCTGGGCTAGACATTTCTGCTTATGCTCATGCTCAGACACATGCATATGACATATTTTGGCCATCATGTGATCATTGTAGTTTGACAAAAAACATGGAACGGCAGAATTTGGTTTCTTCCTCTAGCAGACTTCTACTGCTCTACCCAAAAGACAACTCGTTTACCTCCAAGAAAAGACAAGAATTGTGGCTCCAATGGCAACGCATTCTTGAGCGATACCAAAGTAACCAGGCCACACAGCCCTGGTTCATTTTCTCAAGACTTTGAAAAGAGAGTTCTCCGCATGTGTTGTTAATGCCAAACAAAATGCGGCGATGCGGCGTGCATGTTGTCCGTTCAGATCTTTTCACAACAGCCTTGCAATTATATACACAATATATATATATACTATAATATAATATATATATAATATATAAATATATATATATATATATATGTGATTGTTTTGATTGCCATCGCCAGGAGGACGACCAAGCAGATCTCGATGCCTGTCTGGAGGCTGGATTTAGTTTCGGCACTGCAGGCTTTGCAAAGCTATGGATTTGCCCATGTGCGCAGTAGCATCATAGCATAGCATCATAGCATCATAGCATCATGGGCTTTCAATGGCTTTCAATGGCTTTCATGGCTTTGAGATATGTGCGTCTTTTCTGAAACTTTGCTTTCCTGTGCTGTGAGGAAATTTGTGTAGCCATCGACTCCCCCGGAGGCCATCCCAAGCCTTGAAATATCATGAAATGTCAATTGTGCTGAACATTGCTTGCTGAATTATGGTTCAAGATGGTTCAAGAATATTCAACTCGCAATCTCATGCAACAAGACTTTGCTGCCGCCTGAAGGAAGCAGCAGCCTCGGCGGGAAGTATTTGAGGAAATGTACGGCAGGCACGAGCGACACCGAGGGAGCTTGTTTGGGACAAGCTCTGGCAGTTTACATCTGGCAGTTTCCATTCCAAGACGTTGCTGTCCAGATGGAGATTTGGTGCACATCCATGCTCCTGCTCGACCACTGCTGTCGCAACCCGAGAAAGCACCAGAAACTTGCATCACTGCCCAGACTTGTACTCTTTGTATTGTCTTCACACTGCTGACACATCTGAGACTTGACTATGTACCATGTTGAAACGTTCAAACTGCTGAGGTTTCGACATTTCTTGGAGAGCTCCTTGGCTCAGACCTCCTTAAGTTTTACAGTTGATGACATCACGAATCATTCATCATTACCATTTAATAGCATTTACGAAATCTGTTATATATATAATTATATATATACGTATATTATACCATCTGTTACCATTTACGATTCTTCACTGCTCGGCACGAAGTGTTTTAATCGGTCGGAGCCTCGCCTCCGACGCCGGATTTTACTTCGCTTCCAAGGCCTGTTTTACTTCTCGACGCATTCATGGAATATTTTCATAATTCAAAGGGACCAATGGATGTTGTTACATGTTGTTATCAACTAGATCAGAGTGCAGTGAAAGTGTGTGTGCAAGCGAACACGAACGTCATTACCACTCTACCCCACCCCACCCCACCCCACGAGCGCTGTAGCGTGAAAGAGTGTGTGCAATCTAATTACAGCCCACCCTACCCCACCCCAGCCCACCCCCACCCCATCATGTTTAAGTGAGCAGGAATGTTATTAAACATACGACCCCACCTCACCCCATGAACAGCCTGGAGTGAAAGCGGCTGGTGTTGGAAGTGAGCCACTCTGGCTGTCTGAAGCGAGCCGGTGTCTGAAATGAGTCCTTCACCTTTCTAATCTCCCCCGCCTTCAGCAAATGATTTCAACGGTATAATCACACTGCATCTGTTTTGCCAGGATACATGTTTGGAGGCTCTTAGGGGCTGTAAAAGAATTTGTATCATGCAGTTGCCATGACTTTTGAGGTACTTAGACCCCAGAACTATCCGAAAATCGCACCCCCGAGAATCTCTTGCAAATACATGCTTCTGACCAGGAGTCTTTGAGCAGATTTCCTCTCAAGATGCCCCTGCGTGGTCAAGCGGGGAACGGATCTTTTGCCCATTTTAACTGCTTGATGTGTGCTCCTGATGTGCTCCTGGCTGCATGTCGATCTCGTGGGTCACTCCATCGAAGGTGGCGGGATGCTGGCGTGATGGGGTTCTGCTACAGGGTGCTACAGGGTGCTTCTGCTGTGGCAGTGGTCTTAGGCGACACTAAACCTCTAAGCGCTGCTGTTGCCCGTGTTTTGAATGTGTTGGTGCTTGGCCTACCTGGAAGGCCCTTCTAGGAGTGATTATCCGCCGATATATCTTTTTGTCAGCGTATTTGATTTTGGTCAGCGCTTTTGGTTTGTAATTGTACAATTCATTGCCTTGGCCTTGGCTCCAATAAGTTTTGTTGAATCAATATCACTACGTTTGTCTTCTCAGCAGGTGCCGTCTTGATATTGTGGAATCACACCCAGACGAAGCGAACCAAGAGCAATGAATCTTCTTGTTCTGGTTCTGCTTCTGGTTCTTCTTCTTGTTCTTGTCCTTGTTCTTCCTGTTGTTCCTGTTGTTCTTGGTGTTATTGCTTTTCCTGTTGTTGTTATTAAATAAAATGCCCGCCTCGAGGCAGTGATCCCTTGTTCTTGTTATTCTCGTTGCTGTAAGTTGCTGTTGTTGTTCTTCTGTCTTTGCTGCTGCTTTTGCTGGTGCGGTAAGCCTTGTTGCCACCAGTTGTGCTGCATCAAGCATGAATTAAGGCAAAACCGAAACATGCATTTTGCAATCCTTCCATCAAAGGGTCTAATCTGTGGCTGGGGCAAAGTAGTCAATAGTCTATTCAGCTTGGTGGTTGGCGCATCAAGAGATGCGAACGTGGACAAGGCGCACCTGCAACTGACCATAAGACATAGTATTCTTGTTTTTGTTCCGCTGACGCTCGAAGACTCCGAACTGCAAGCACCTACCCTTTTATCTCTGCGTTTCTTTTGTTGCGAACTCCAGAGTGAACCTACACCCTTTCATAGTGGAATGTACTGGTTAATGCCCTCTTAGCCGGATGCTATGGGCAAAGTACTTTGGCGCTTCCTGTGTCCGTTTTTGCTTTTTGCCGTTTTGCCTTTATGTTCATGTTCGGCCAAAAGTGTGTTTGAATGTTTTCAGTTACTTTGTGGGCTGCTTTCAGGTTTCGTTCGAATGGCTCCTATGCGTTTTCCTCATGAACCTGGCCTGGAGCAGCAGGCACATTTGTCAGAGTTCTGCCGTGGCTTGGAATCCTTTGCGCCAGCAGTGTTGGATTTTCGAAATTCTCTATGCTTGACCAAAGCGGCGCGCAGGTTCAACGCCTCTTCAAGGAGCAGGTGAGCCGTGACGAGCAAAATCATGGAACTGTTAGCTTCTGAATGTGTTCGACTGAGGTAATGCCTGCACTGAAGAACGTTGCATCGCACAAGTCTGAAGGAGGAGGTGAGAGATGGTGCTGAGGATGGTGGAGACAATTTTTCCAATCCTTTTCAGGGGCCTTTCCATGTGTGTTTCCATACTTTTGAATCTCAGTGACAGGACTGATCAGCATGCTGGCCAACTTCCGTCGCCCAACAAGCTCTGTCTTCGGTCTGTTTACACAGCCTGAAGTGCGCGAAGTGGTGTACGAGGTTGGACTTCTAGGACGACTCTGTGAAAGTGGTTGGCTGCCGGTTGGCTTATGGCTCTGCTATGCTCTGCTTATGTTGGCTCATTTGACTCTGTCAGAACAGTCTGTGCATGTCTGGAGCTGCCAGTTGGAGCCCGTCATGTGGAACATTTTCGTGGATCTGTCTGGAGATCCATTGGCCAAAGAGGTCCAAATTGCAGTTGCTGAGCTGTGGCAGCTGTGGTAGTTATTTTTAAGAGAGTCTTCGATTGTGCTAATTGATGCTAATTGTATCTAATTGTGCTTATGTTGAATTGTTTTGAAATTCTTTCACTTGAAATGCTTATGAATAACCTTGTGAATCAACTTGATGAATTTGATGAGACCTCGTGTGAACGGGTGTGTTTGTCAGGCTGTGGGTACCATTCCCGGTGGTGGCATTTTTGCTGGTGGTGGCGGCCTTGGAGCAAACCCGTCAAACCAGGCTGGGTGCCGAGATGCCGATCGATCCGATAGATTGAGATATATTGAGATGTTGGACTCGGTGATGTTGGGACTTTGGTTGTGCTCTACTGCTCTAGACTACTCAGATTTTTCTGGTGCTCGATGTTCCCGGATGTGCTCAGTTTCGGTATGTTCGCATTCACGTCTTCTATGTCGAATCAATTCGAACGAAAAGCAGGGGTCCAGTAGATTGGCTTAGACATTCAGTGAGAACCCAATTCAAGCCTCTGTAGCCTTGATTGCGCTGGTTGTATGCTTGCGTAGAGGTGCCACGATTGCGAGGTCCTGAAAAGAGCTCTGGAAGCATGTAGAAGTGTTGTGTTGGCAAAAGATCACCACAAGCTGTGGATGGGAGCATATGCAGCATACATGTTGAATGTATCTTTTGTTTTTCTTTGCTTGTTTGACACTTTTCAGGGAACTCGTACAAGTAGTGGAGTTTCGTGCCACAACGGTAAGATGCAGCTATAGCATAGGCTGCTTTTGCAAAGCTTTTCAAACATGGGCGTGGCTTTTTCAGAGTGTTCAATCTTTGGAAATGCATTTCTGGTTGGTTTTTGACTTTAGCAACTTCAGCATGTTTTTAGCATTTGAAGCATGATCATTCCTAGTACTGAAGGAGTAAGAGTACCTAGCTGTGGTGTTTGAAGCCAGTGCCTTCAAGTTTGCTTCATCAGTGCTCCGTGGGACTAATGATCCTATATTTGTAGTATATATTTGTAATATTTGGTGTCATAGCTTGAAAGTTGGACCTCACTGAAATTCTTCCGTTCTGCGCAAAGGAGACAAAGACAACTTTCTCAGGCAAGTCTTGCACATGATGTACGTGGCTTGTATTCCAGCTTGTGGCTACTTCAAGAGTGCAGAAATTATCAACATGATGTCCCCGCAGCAACTGGCGAGCTGTGTTGAAGTGCAGGAGGATCTTGCTTCTTCGTGCCCTGCAAAAGCTGCTCCTTGCCTGCAATTTGAATTTGATTTCTAGCAATGCAAGAAGTCGATGCAAGAAGTTACTTTTGCTTCAAAATTTGTGAGTGCTTTTGCAACAAACTCACTTTGCTGTCAAGACCCCAGGTTCGCTGTGGTGACTGGGCTGCCCCTTCGAGACAGCTTCACGTCGCTTGATTGAATTGCCTTCCTTGGGACGCCCAGATCCGGCTGATCCGGGCTGCACACAGAAACCCAGGTGGCAGCGCGCCTCAATGTCGGAGTTCGCATTAAGGCAGGTGATGGCAGGTGATGGCAGGTGGTGAAATCGTGAAGTCGCTTTCGATTCGTCTCGTCTCTTGCCTCAAGGACGTACTCAGATTCCTCGAAATGCTGGGCTTTTTGGATGATACTCAGTGCTGGGCCTAGTGCCTTTTCCTCTTTTCATTGGGTGCTTTTGTATTCGTGCTCTTGAAGCTCTTTGAAGCAGCTTGTGTTAGGTTTCCTCGATCTTCTCTCGTTGGTTTTTGACTATTGTACTGAGGATATTGAAGGACCAGAGCAGGCCACTTTGCGAGGTGCACTGTGAGAGACTCTGCAGTTTGTTAAGATGATTTCTAGCTAGGCTGTTTCTGGCTGTCGGGGTAGGTACTTTCAGGAAGTGAAGGCGATCCCGTGAATAATCTGCTGGGATCCTGACTTAGCTGACTTTGATCCAGCACGAACCCAGCTTGCCTATAGCACTTGCCTGTAGCACTTGCCTGTAGCACTTGCCTGTGAGAATCTTTGACTGTCCAATGGCTCTGAGGGCCGGTGGGCAGTGGTTTGTCCCAAGAAGAGCCTGTAGAAGAAGAGATTGTGAGTGAGGCGCATGCAGCATTGTTTATTCATGGATTTCTACCGAATTCTAAGTTTGATGAGTTTGATGTACTAGTTGTAAGTTCTATCAAACTTGCCAAGGCAATGGAGTCACAGTCACTGCTTCCGCGATTCTTGCCACAGGATGATGAGGGTTCTGGTGGTAGCGTTGCGCCCGAAGAGGATGAGGCCACTTCTTCGAAAGGGTTAGATCCTTCTTGTGTCACTCTTCTTTGTGTAACGGTTTGACCATTTTTGACCCCAATGTGCTATGTTCACAAACCCTCCTCAAGCCCTCGTCAAGCCCTCATCAGATCTTGTTGCTGAAAGGATAGGAAGCAGCTGCCTGGTCTCTCGATCAGCTTCATGCCGAAGGGCTCTTTGCTAGGCTGTTGTCACGGCTTTCACAGCTATCACATGTCAAATTCCATTTTTTCCCAATTTTACTCGCTTTATTTCAAAATACATGTCATTGCAGTGCCACAGTGATACAGCTGTCTGCGGGTTTGGCTCTATTTTTCTTTGGCGTCTTTGAGGCGTCCCGCCACCAAACACCAAAGAAGAAAGTAAGCCGAAGAGAAAAGGAGACAAGGTGACGAGATGTGACGATCACGTGACGATGCGACGATCAATTCTTTGCTGTGATATTGGAACCCTAGACTTGTTTGTGCCGCTTCGACCTGCACCCATAGCAGACAGTGCTGGTTGACTTCTTCCTATCCTATATCATATTATCCTACTTTGTTGCACTTGTCACACAGTCATCCCTTGAATATCTTGGCCCAATAGGCTTCATCACCCGTGTTGAGCAGATGACCATAGATGACTTGTTTACTTGACCGTCTCCTGGCCAATCAGCCGTTCTAGACCGTAACTCTGACCCAAAATTTGTGCCATTGAGCAATGCTCACTTGGTGCGCCCTTGTGAATGCGAAGACGGCAATGATTTGTTGCCCATGAAAACCGCGCCCAGCACCTCCAATGCAAGTTCATTCATGGCTTGATGGCATTGTTTCAATTGTTTTGTTGATTTTTGGGTCTCTGTTGCTTTGTGTCTACTCCCTTGTTTCTTCTGAAACCTTCCGTAGTGATGCCAGGATAAGAAGGACAAGAAAGAAGAAAAGGAAGTTCGGACACCAGTCGCGGTCTTACTTGCAAAACCCGGTCAATGTACTGTACTCCAGACAAGCCCAGCAGTGATTTATGACGTTCCTTAGGAATCCGCCTGGATTCCTGCTTCTGTTCATTTTACTGCACAACAAAGGCAGAAGATCTGGCTTGTATCAATCTCACAATTGATGCCATAGACGCTTTGCGAATCATGGCGCAGGCAAGACTTTTGCACCACTTGGCACCACTTGTTAATTGAGCGACCACACACACACACGTACACAAGCTGGTTGGCTGCTTTTCCTCCACATTGACTTTTGTGTGGTGTGAGAGGAAGATAGAGGAAGTGGAGCACAGACTCAAATGACTCAACTTGTCTACATTGCAGACATGGACCCCTTTCGTATCATTTTCGGATATTTTTGGAGAATCTCTTCAAAATCTTCGAATGCCACGAATGCCATATGGGAGATCCAGATGAGAGGTCCTCGCACCATCATCTCTTGAGATGCTACGGTGGCATTCAGGGCTGTTGCCTCAGCTTCCTCACAACTGGCATAGTTTGGTGACTTTCCAAATCTTTCAATACACCTTTCAAATCCTTTCAATACACTCACCAGCTATCACAAACTATATAATCCCTTCCCCCCAATACGAACCCCTCCCTCCCCAAATAATAAACACCTCAGGTAGTTTTTATTATTAGGGGGTATTTATTCTTAGGGAACCCTATTAATAAATTTAAAACCTTAATAATAAAAACTATTTTTTCCAATTTCAAAATCAATGAAATGTCCTTTTATAACGCAATTAAAATGTTGCCAAAAAATGGATTTCGAAGCGGGCCCTAATAATAAATTAAAAGCCCTAATGTAGAAAACAAAAAAAATCGGACGGACCCTAATAATAGACACCCCGGGGTTGACTAGTTTTTATTATTCGGGGGCGAACCCCACAAATGGTAGCTTTATTTTTAAATTGTTTTCTAAAGGGGATCAATGAAAAGTCAAATTGGCCAATCTGAAATTTTCCTAATTTGGAGATGGACCCTAGTTTTTATTATTTGGGGGGTGTTTAGTAATAGGGGGAAGGGATTAATATCTTCCAACATGGGTACATTCCAAAACATTCTGGTGTTGGTGGAACAAGAGGCTTTCGCGCGACATTTCTCGTTTTCTTTCTGTTTTAAGGCAAGATGGGGCAGAGGCGAGATGCAAAGTTTGAGAAACGGTTGCCTGAATAAAACTCAAGTTATTGGAGTCAAACAAAGTAATCAGAAGTTGCGTTTCCAAATGCTGCGAGGTGCATGAGATTGACGAACACGTTTCCATTTTGGAGTGCCTTGTTTCAAAGGATTCCTTTGAAATTGAGGGCAGCATTTGAAGAAGTCCTTGTACTCGTATCAGAATGTTTCCCCTTGCCCAAAGGTTCGTGGAGTCAGAAGTTGTCTTCGCCCCTCAGCCAAACTTATTCCAGTGATTTCTAGTGCTCTAAAGGGAGTTCTTGTGCAGAACAAAGTGTGAAGAAAAGAGCATGCTGCTCAGCTCAACAAGATGCCACTGCACGCATCTTAGGCTGAGTTTTTGCGCTTTTGGGTATGAAACTCAGCGAGTTCGAGCGAGTGCAGAAATACTTAGCAGAAACGAAGCAGCGATGAATAATTTGAAGTCTTGCCTGACCCGAGTTTCTCATGGCGGAGCTTACCACTCGGAGGGACTACAAGCGAGACTCTTAGCATTGTGCTTCTTCCTACAAACTACTCAAGATCATGGAGGCTGACTCTCACCAATTGTACCTCACCGAAAACTGCCAGTTTATGAGGTTCTGTCGCGGTATTTCTCTCACAAGCCGTTTGGATCTCTTCCTGCGCACAGTGCCATGTTTGCACTATGCACTATCTGGATTATCTGGACTCCAATTTCATCTTCTAGTCATTGTGTGAGATTCTAGTCATTCTAGTCTTTGTTTTTCACAATGCTCTCAATGCTGTTTGCCAAGTTTGCTTTAAAATTCAGGTGATCTCTCACTGCCAAATCGGCAATCGATATATGCCGCCGGATACGTCCCCTCCCGCAGTAAGTCCGGATCCTAGCTTCCTGCGGTGTGACTTCTGGAGCTCTAGAGCTGTGATATCGAGGTGAAAAGCCAGAGAAGGCCAAGCCAAGGAACTCTCTCAGACCGGAGACTGTCCGAGCCTCAACAAATCTTAACAAATCTGAACAAATCTCAATAAACTCTGGTGGACAAATGACAAATTCACACAAGACGTGGTGGACAATAGTGGATTTGGTGGACCCAGAGTTTCGATGTCAAGGTGGTTGAAGAAGCACCAGAGATCCCAGGCCTTGCGCTCGTCGAATTTAGTCAAGTTGCTTTTTTTTGAGTCGGCCGCATTCCGCCGGATTCTGCGTTCTGATTCTCCGCCATTTTCATCCATTTTCATCCACTTCCCAGGCTTGCCAGAGACCAAAGTGGACATAGAGAAGAAGGCTCCATTCTTGGGACTTGCCGTGCTTGGTCTTTCACGCAGAGTTCGGAGAGGTTGGACGCTTCTTTGATCGGTTCAGGTACAACCTGAGCACTGGATGGGATTCGATGGTGATGATACTTATGCGCCTCGAAGGCCCAAACTTTCAGTTTCTTCGGAAAGGGGCGGGAGAAGTGTTGGGAAGTTTCTTGCACTTGCTTCAGACAGTGGAATTGCACTTTGTGATCTTTGTGCACAATCTGTGGATGGAACTCACACCAAATTTGTGAGGTGGCCAGATGGCTACGATGTCCAAGTGGCCGACTGGTGAATTCAGGTTTATCTCACTGTGTCACTTGGGTGTCATACATGATACACCCAACCAACTCTGTATCACCAAAAGAGTGTCACCTGTTCTGAATCAGCTCCTCTACCCAGATGTCACCAGATGAATTTGTTTAGGGACAACAACGCAATCACAAGCAAATTTGGAGGCTCTAGAGATTTGTTTCAACATTCTCAACATTCGGTGCCTCAATACTTACATTCTTGTGTGTGATTCAACTGGTTCAACGGCCTTCAGTTTGAGTGTCAAATTGGTGATGGACATGTAGCAGAATACTGTGTGGAGCTGGGCAGAAAAAAGCACCATCATTTTGGAGCCAGTGTAAGCACCCTAAAGTTCCTGAAGCAATGGAGAACTAAGCTCCAAATCCAAATCCATACAACTCCTTCAAGGGCCATGGCTGGGTAGCAGTTTCTTGTTTTGCATGGGCCCTCACACGACTCATGTGTTGAATCAGCTTAGGGAGATTTTGTTGAAAGGTCTCCCGCGAAGCAGTAGTGGTGATAGTGATGAGAACTAGGTCTGTGTTCCGCAATCGTGGCTCTGTGACAGGCATTTGGCGTCAAGAGCCCCTTGCATGAATTTTATCGCCAGGCACTCTCCAGAAAGGTTTTGTGCTTTCGCATGCCCATGTCTTGGGAGTGACCGTTGCGCTTGGTGGTGAGACATGAGCATGAATCCAGCATGAATCTAGCTGCGAGCATTGCCACTCCACTAATTGCACGACCGAATTTGACACGACCGTCCTGGAAACCGTCCTGGAACGCCAAAGTCTCTGAACTGCTCAGGACCCGCAAACAGCGATTTCTGAGATTTGCGGGAGCTATCTACGGAATCTACGGCGCCCGATCGAAAGCCACACGAGGATGGAAAATATGGAAAGGATCCAAAGGATCCAAAGGATCCACAGAAACAATTGGAAATTCAAAACGGCAAAACAACGAAGAAATTCAACGTTTGCTGACACCAATGATACGATCGTCCCGCCTGGAGCGTGCAAAGGAAGTCCTATCTCAGCGAAACCAAGGGACACGACTTGTTTTTTGTTCTTTGTATGAAGCCGACGTCATTGCTTGCCTTCGCACCATGGATTTGTTTGGAATACAGTTTGGTGAAATCATTGGAGAATGGACAGAGACTGGTGATACCTCCGGTGGTGCGAAGTCCTATGTCACTCTTCGCCATTGGCCGGATCTGCGAAGCTGCGTTGGCTGGCTGACAGAGGCAGTTCAAGTCCCTGCGAAGGGGAACACAGAGATACACAGAGTCAGTTTTTGTGAAAGTGGAGCGTGATTTCATACAAAGTACCGTTCAGTTACTGATGTTACTGAGTTGTCAGAATTGTGATGTGTGATGTGAGTGTGTAGAGGCTGGCTACAAGTGCATCCTTCTAGACAACGATGCCAGCATGGAAGTAAAGGCCGGAGAAGAGTTATCGGCGAGGTGTTGTTCCACCAGACGGATGTGCACTGTACGTGATGAGAGCTATGTCTGCTTGTTGTGTGCCCGTGTGGAGGCTGGATTGAAGAATATCATTGGAGGGTGCCCAAGCTTGTTCATCTTGTTACATGTTTGATTAACAGTTTCATTATGTTTCATTTCTAGTTTCTCAATGTTTCTCGCAATTTCTCACACCAAAACTTTGCTGAGTTTGATGATCGCAATGATCTCTTTTCTGCCAAGACGAACGTCGCAAAAGGCATCTTTGGAGTGACCAAGGCAGTGCCGACTCGCCGTATTTCTAGCTGATCAAAGGCAACCCATGCAGGACCAGCAATGCCATCACGATGTAAGTTGAAAGCCATGTCCTTTGATGTCTTTTGACGTCTTTTGATATTTTTTGTATTATTTGTATTATCTTGTCATCTAAAGTTGTGCTCACTTTGTGTCAACTGGTCGTAATGCGTATATCATTACCAGAGGAGCTGCGCAGCCTGTGCGAGTTGAGGGTGAGCCAAGACGGGCCAAGACTTGTATAGACACTTTGAGTTGAGTGTGGTGGGTCTGTTGGCTTCTTTTTCTATGCTTCGATGTTTTTTTTCATTCTTGCTAAGCGTGCTAGGTCCATCTGCCACACCGTGGCTTCAGCAAATCTCTGTCCTTCAGTGTGTCAGTGGCAGCGCTTCTATCCTACCTGAGGCAGCTCTTTGCGCTGGTTCATGGTAAATGAACGAAATCGATAGGATAGAAATGGGCAGAACTCTTAAACTTCGGGAGATATGAAATGATCATAGCGTTGAGGATTGTGGTCCGCTAAGCGTTTTTCGCACTGATACCGATATTGATACACCGAGACTGCGATATATGAGATGGTAGTATGGTAGTGAAATGAGTGAAGAGGTGAGACAGAAGCACAGAGGTGACTTCCGGTGACTTCCGGTGACTTCCGGTGACTTTGATGGATTTCTGATGATCTGATGATCTTTGATGGCAGGTCAACCGGCTTCCTCTCTGGAGATCCACTGGATGAAGGCCAGAAGCATCTGTAGGGAGCTTGGAGTTCTCAAGGCACGACAGAATTCCAAGCAGAACATTTGACGAATTCTGGAAGTGCAACATCAAACATCAAAAAGTATAATCAAAAATAATCAAAAAGTAGAATCAAAAATAATCAAAGTGAATTCAAAATGAATCAAATGATTTGATGTAATCAATGTAATCAATGTAATCATTTTGAATGATTCTGAGGCTTTGGACACATTGGCTCTTGGAGCTTCGAGGTCAAAGAATGAGCCGAAAGCTGCTGAAAGAAAAAGGTCAGTCGCACTGTTTGACGTGTGAGCCGTGTGAGCCGTGTGAGCCAATCTGTATGCACTGTATGCTGCGCCAAGAGTTGAGGAGCCATGAGCCAAGCAGTTATATAACGTTATATAACTAAGAAATACTAAGAAGTTAATTAGGTTAAGATAGATTAAGTAAAGTTAAGTAAAGTTAAGTATCAAGATGTATCGAGTATAGTACTATAACTTAATTTAAGTAAGCAGTTCGTAATTTTAACAGAGCGCAGTTGGCCAAGTCTGTCGCCAGGTCTTTCATGGCCTGAAGCGTTGAAGTGACGAGCCAGCGAGAAACAAGTGCCAGTAGTGGCAGTGCGCAAGCCGCGATGCACAGATTTAAGGAATGACTAGGAATGGCCGCCTGGCCCAAGCCCCGGTGATTGATGCTGTTGATGCTTTTGTGAGTTCTATGGGATGGTACGAGCTGGTGTAGATGATCAGAATGATCAGATGATTATCCACCATGACAACCCCAATCAACCAAGCAGAAGATGATGACAGAATGTTGTGGGACTGCTAATTTAATTTTGCCTCCTGCGGATGTGAGTTACATGATTCAAGGATGCAATCTCTGGCCTCTAAAGATTTCGGCTCTGATGCGCTAATCCGGCGCTATTTTAGCTCAGCTCAATGTTTCACTACGACGCTGACAAATCAGGTGGATGACAATCGAATGACAGGATCGCTACTTGCACTTGGCGTGCTCAACACCACCTCGTCAGGCGAGCGCGGTCACCAAATTGAGACGTCCAGAATTCATTTCCCAAAGCCTCGTGCAGGTGAAACGCTATAAAACGCCATGAAACGCTATGAAACGCTTTAAACTTTAAACTAAGGATAACTTGATCAGACTACACAGACTCTTCAAATATCTTCAAACCATTTCGAAGCCCAAGAGCCGGCTATTTTTAGTCTTTCGACTGGCCAGGTTGCTGCTGTGGAGCCTGGAAGCTTAGCTGACATTCGCCGAATGGAAGCCTTCGTCGCCTTAGTCGCCTCAATCCTTTCAAACAAACGTTAACACTTCATACACTAATCCTGCAAGCAAAGTTCTTCAATTTGACATGACAGACCAAAGAGATCACACTCAAACCGGTTCAGCAATTGGAGGCCTGGACTGAACAATTCTGGTCCGACAAGAGTGAGAGGCAACTCTTCTTCAGAGTGACGGCCTCATAGAATCTGAATGAGCGAGGTCTGAAGAGTCGTCGAACAGTCGCCCAACAGAGGTCTGTATCATTCTGTGTCAAATCTTTTATCATTTTGTAAATTCTTTTATCTTTTATCATTCTGTCTTCTTTTTTTTCGTTTTTCGTGGTCTGTGAATTGTGCGTCAAATCCTGTGCCCGAGCTGAGGAGTTGAGGATCGAGCTGCTTGATCGATCTCCAGATGACGAAGACGCCAGGCCCACGGTCTTTCGTCTCCAAGGATAAGGGCAGCCTCGAGCTTTGCATCCATATATTAGATGGTCACAGTATGAAACAGTCGAAACAGAACAACAGAGGTTGAACGGTTTAACATAGGTTTGCTGATATTTGTTTCATTTTGCAATGTTTTGCGTGTATCACTTCACAGAAAGGCTAGGTTCATGCTTCCCTTGGAGGGGCAGACTTTAACTTTTCATGCTTTGCCATGCTCAGTCCCTCGTGAACTCAACAAGCTTGAATGCTTCCACATGTGCGCACCATGTTCATCAGTTTTCTACATGAACAGCATTGAACAGCACTAAACATTGGTGCTTGTTACACTTGTTCCGTTTCACACTTCGGGACGGAGGCTCCAACAACTGGCTTTCAGACAGAGGCTGGGTAAAGTCTCTTTGGGCGAGACTATACCTATCTATACCTGGTCTATTCTCTGAACTCTCTGAACATGATGGACATTGATGGACATTGGACATTTTGAGAATTCTTTAGACACCTAAAAACACTTTAAGCATGTTCGGCAGTTTAGACATTTTAGACATCTTTGCTTTTACTTCGTTTACTTGGTGGTCTGGTTGACGTGGACCCACCCGAGCCTTTCAGGCTTGAGAATGCAAAGTGTCCATATGGAACAACGTTGTGCTTTGGCTTAAAATTGGAGAAGAATAACAACGTTGACGCAGATTTCTGGGACAGCTCTCCTGCCGTTGGCTGTCCCGTTGGCTTTTCCGGCCAGGCCCATGGATGTCACCTGGCCAATGGTTCCAGAGGACATTGCCATGATGGTCGAACCAATCACGTTCCTGAAGATTTTGGCTGTTGCCTGACCCCCAGAGCATCCCAGAGCTGTCAATGACCTGTCCAGTTCTATTAGAAAGCAGCTATTGTAACATCTGGCATCTCTCCTTCCTGAAATTCAATTACTGTCAAGAAATGTCAAGTATTACAATTGAACAATTGGAACCTTCAAGATCCAACTATGTTCGCAGCTGAATCACAAGCACTGAGATGGTTCTGGCTTCTTCAGCAAATAATCCTGTTGGCTGAGATCTACGGCTACCTACCTCTTCTTCCCGTTCTGGGCCTACACAACTGTGGAAAGTAGAAGAAACGTCATTCAATCTATATATTTTAATCTGCAAGTGCAAATTGCACATTTGCTGACATGTTTGATGATGAAATTGGACATGCTTCACAACTTCACAAAGAATCCGCAAGAATCTGCAAGACTTGGACTCAAGGAAAGTTGGAAAATTGTAGCATGCTGTGGCCATGGTGGCCATGGCCATGGTTCCTCGAGTCGCAGATTCGGTTGCGCGACTCCGGAGCTTTCTCCGCTTGCATTTGCTGCTGATCTTTCTCTGCAGCACACTGTGCATGGTGTCGATCCAGACGCGTCATACACTGGGTACATCAGATGTCTCTGGATCTAAGCGGCTTGCGCTGCTGCCAAGGGCTGCCAAGAAGGGGTTTCTTGCAGAATGGGGGGCTGTGGAGTCACTGATCCACTGTCAATACCTATGAGAGGCTGGCAAGCGCCATGGGTCTGTTGCATAGATATGACAAAGGCAATCCGAATCCGGATACTTGCAGAAAACTGGTTGAACAAAAGTTTGCAAGCCTGAGCAGCAAATGCAGCTAGGTTCCCGCGGAAGTGCGCAGCTCAGGTTTGGCGCAGATACACCCAAAGCCAAGAAAGCGATCCCTACGAATTGCCCATGTTTGTCTGGAAAGCTATACCGCGACTGCTGTCGGCCATGCCACAAGGCATGGACATTGGTGTGACAAGACACAACTTCCTCGCTGTTTTTAATTTGCAGTGGCAGTTGATGAGCTGCTTATGAGGAAAATCTTATCCTATATAGTTTATAGTTAGTATTGAATACTGCTTTCATTACATATATATATAGCATGGGCTAGCGCCCGGGTGCCGCCGACCCCCCCTATTTGGGGGGTCCTGTGGAGAGAAGGAGAGAGATAGATGGATGGATGGATGGATGGATGGATGGATGGATGGATGGATAGGTAGAGAGATACAGAGAGAGAGAGAGATAGACAGATAGATGGATTGATGTGGCTTGGGGGTAGCTTTTGCCTGCGTGGTTGGGCGTTCCGAAACGCTTTTGCAGAGTTTTAAAAGTTTTAAGGGTTTTAGGGGTTTTAGGGGTTTTAAGGGTTTAGGGGCTGGCAAACGGCAGGCTTGGACGCCCATAAGAAGCCATTGATGTGGCCTTGGGGTGCCTGTTGGCTGCGAACGGCTGGCGAACGGCAGGCTGGACCGCCCACAGAAGAAGCGATGGATCTGGCCTTGGGGTAGCTTTTGCCTGCGCGGTTGGGCGTTCCGAAACGCTTTTGGAGAGTTTTAAAGGTTTTAAGCGTTTTAGGGGTTTTAGGGGTTTTAAGCGTTT
>Ga0126342_10001062_pt1 | contig 36242 bp, 33 predicted proteins | sample Cyp1metagenome_FD_92528 | JGI IMG/M metagenome (GOLD analysis project Ga0126342, IMG submission 92528) | Coral microbial communities from Lord Howe Island, Old Settlement Bay, Australia - Cyphastrea 1 metagenome | ecosystem: Host-associated > Invertebrates > Cnidaria > Coral ... | reverse complement strand
TTGGAAATCCTGGGCATAAACATGTTTCTAATTTCAGGACCTTTGTTCAAGTTGGGATATGTCCATGTGCACACGCTGTTGTTTTAACATGTTTCAACTGGTAGGTATAGGTGGTGGGGCGTGCCAGGGCGTGACGCAGGGACATGTGCGAATGTATATACGTATACCTAATGTCTATAAAAAGAATAGACCTGGGACTACTTGGGTATATGTGTAATTATATATATATCCGTATATATATATATGTGTGTGTATGTATGTATGTACCAATCTGACAAATCAAGACTATCCACCTGAAATCATCCTGTCGATTTCGATCCCAACCTAACAGTCCAGTGGCAGAGCGAGACCGTCGTCCTCCACGACGGTCCATGTCACTGCCTCGATCTGTCTGTTGTCACTGCTGAAACTAGCTGTGGAATGACCATGAACTTGGCTGGTTATAAGGTTACCATCAAATCGCAGCAAGGCAAAACTTGGATCGTATTGGATGCAACAATCAACATAAAAAGCCACAACTGTCACATCCACTTGTTGATTCAATGGTATGAACTACCACTGAAAGCGTTCAAGGGTTCGCTGAGTTCGTTGTGATCCCAAAGAATCATCAGACTGTCATGGTTCTGCGGGAAAATCCAAATTATTTTGAATGTGATCTCCATTTTCTGTGGTGTTCCATTCTCTATCATGGCAACTTAGCTCGGAAGCTCCAAAAAGATGTCTACATGCATAGCTGGATGCAATAGACATGCTGGATTTGACTCGATGTCGCGCTGGCCCCAAACTTGGCATCACATCACTGGAGACCAGCAACGGAGCTTCTCGTCGATCATCTCATTGACCAGTCCTCGGCTGTGAAAATCTCTGTTTTCCATACCCTCTGGTAATTTAACATGGTGATTTTCCATAGTTATGTTAGTTTACCAGAGGGTATTTGAGATGGCCATCTTGCTCATCGAAAAATCTCAACAGATGAAACATGGCAGAACATTTCACTAAGATTCACTAAGTACTATTCACTCTTCCAGGAAAGTTTTCCAGAAAATCCACTTATCTTTTTTTTGCATCCCAACATCCCAACATGTTTCGTCACCACCAACCAGGCGGCGCTCAGCGTGGCGACGGCCTCCCAGCCCAGTTTTGGTGCCAGCGTAGGTGCTGAAGATCAGCAACCTGCGGTCATCACTGGAAGATGATGGGAAAATCTAGGGGACATATCGATAAACATAGTATCATTCCAATATATAAATAAAATTGAATAAATGGAGATAAATTGATACTGAAATGCTAGATGATACAAATATTCCAATGATCTTTCGGAAAATTGTATCACTATTTAGTAGATACTAAAATGATCCAAAATTATATGCTTATACTTTAGCAACATATCACGCAAGGGGATCGCCTTGAAGTTGGCCAGGGCCCACATCATCAATGGTCAGAAGCCATGACCAATGTGTTCCATTCATGAACAATACCCCAATGCTCTATGTATTTACAAATATGATGCAACGTTTACACAAGAGACGACACAAACTAGATAAGTATTCCAGCACCATGCAGCATTTGGGATAGGATCATGAGATAGAAAATAACATAAAATATACCTATCATCACAAATCATCCATAAATGTGTCATGTTCCTATGTTAAAAACCCAGATGGTACAAATGTAGCATCAGCTAAACCCAGACCCATCCCAGCCCCCACGCCTTTCATCGCCCCTTGAATCCAGGGCCATGAACATGAAGGTGCCGGTCTCCTGGAGCTCAGCTTCCCCAAAGTCAAAAAGCCAAAGGTTTTTTCGTCTTGGAAAGGCGACGTACACATCATGCCTCTTAGCTGATGGGGGTTCTTATTTAACTTCGAGTTGAGGAATGGAATTAGAAACTCCATCAAGATGGTCGTAGATACCCTCTGGTAAATTAACATAGCTATGGAAAATCACCATTTTTCATGGGAAAATCCACTATAAATGGCCATTTTCAATAGCTATGTTAAATTACCAGAGGGTAAATCCAGACCTTGGTTGTTTAGTCCCCCATGTTTCTGCGGATTTTTTTGCCCCGTGTTGATCCATTTGGGTTCGTCTGAACCTTTTGGGTGGCCCAAAATTTCATGTTTCATCATTTTTCCCATTGAATTGAATCATCTCACATCAAATATCCCATCAAGTGCATAAAGATAATAAAGATATCCCCGACTGTATATATATATACACATACATATATGTATGTATATATATATATATATGTACATATCCCATCATATCCCCACGAAAATGCTTGGTTTCAGCTTGGTTTATTCTTCAAAATCACCGCTGACCCCTCATCTTGGCCATTGATCCACCGGCAGCGGCCAAAAATTCTGCTCCTGCTCCATGCGGCGAAGCTCGCTGCCACGGTTGCCTCAGCACTGCCGTCAGAAGATGAGGTGTTAAACAAGGGTGTACACGGTTTACATGGTAACATATTCATTAAATAATTATATGATATATTATGAGTATTTATTACTAATCATACATAATCGTCCTAAGAATAATCGTACCAGTACCAACAATGATCATCATCATCATCATCATCCGTAGCCGTAGCCGTAGCCGTAGCCGTAGGCGTAGCCGTAGCCGGCACCGCACTGCCAGGGTACCAGTGACCCAGCCCTTGCAGCTGTCCGGGATTTTCACCTCACCCACAGTGGGACGCTTCAGGATGGCCCTGGGGTGTCCCATAAAATGGATGATTTATGTGATGGAAAATCCATGAAAATCCTATAAATGTTAATGGATGATTTAGAGGGTATAGAGGTATACCCACATGACTTAGGAAACCTCCATTTATTTTTAAAGCTCTGGGGCTTGTGAAGAGGTTGAAACACGCACAGATCAAGTGCACAACCATATATACTTCCAGAAAAGTTGGCCTGAAGCTATCAAGTGACTCCCCGCGTAGAGGCTGAAGCAGTTTCAAGTCGAACAGCAAAGGATGTATACAGCAGAAATTCAAGATGTTGAAGATATTCTTTCCAGTATAGAAGCATGCCTCACAAGTTTCCAGCTCAGCCTGGAAAAGGACCAAGGACGCGTGTTTGTCCAGAATAGGGTACCCAAAAAATACAAAAACACTAGTGCATTGGGAAAAATTGTGTATATTACAATAGACACAATAGTCAAATGGCTATGACTTCGGATACTAAGGTATACATAGGTATACCGTATAAAAAAACAGGTCGAAGCCACATCACCACCACCCACCAGCCACCTCCGTCACATCCTCCCGTCGCGTGAGGTCGGTGATGGTCACAGAGCCGCGACGTTGCTGCAGGAGCCAATTGACCTGATGTATAGCAGATTTCCCCCAAGGGCCTCTGATATTTAAAGGGTCCAAAATGGGTTGATCATGGTTGATCATGGTGAAAAACAGCATTCCCAATTTGGGGCTAAAAATGCTAAAATCCATATGTTTCTGGACTTCAATTGAGATCTGATTTCCTGTCTTCCAGAACCACACCAGTGAAAAGTCAGTTCAATTGGCCACGGTTGATCTCTTGCTATGGCCAGTCCATCGGTCTTGGTTCCCTGTCCAACGTGGGACAGTAGTGACCATACCCTACTCCAGCTTCCCATCTGGTCAATTTGCAATCTCCCAAACCTGATTTTAAGGATTGATGCCTCATCCATCATTTTGATTTGATTGCTAGCCTGATCATTTCAAATGATCAGCCTAAAATCATCAACAATTGCAAGAAATCTCTCTTGATACTTCCCACAAAATGGAGGTTTCCTGAAATGGTGAGAACCCCCACATCATCCAAAATTAGACCATTTTAGCATTGAAATCCATGGTGACAAACGGGGATCGCAGGTCCAGCTGGAAAACTTCGCTCAGCCAGGCAACAAACTCACGGCAACGCCTCCGCTCCTTCAGCGTGCCTGCAATGAAGGCCTTGGTCACAGCTGGAAAACGTGGAAAAATGGGGAGTTTGACCAACAATCTTTAGACAAAGCCATATCCGTCTGCTTCCCCAGAACGGGGAAACTCAATTGAACAATTGTTGATTTGGGATGATATGGCTTTAGTTTGGCCATCCCATTGCTTGGCCCTTGGACAAAGAGATGTGAACCATACCAAACTCCCAGCTTTGTACACACCAAACTGTGGTTTCAAAGGCACCAAAGGGCCAAGACCTTTGGAAGGCCCCAGGTGGTAAACCCAATCAATATAAACCATACCCAATGTTCCCACTCAGGGATACTCAAGGGTCAAAAATCTGTAAGTCTTCTTGGGGGTGTGCCACATTGACATGCTGTTCGATAACCTCTGGCAATCTAACTTGGCAACGAGGAATGAATCCCCCAATTTTGAACGGGAAAATATAGGAATGCAACAAAAAAGGCCCGCCGACTTATAATCTTATAATAGATAGTATGAGTGTCAACCTCAGATCAATGAACTCTATCAATTGGGCGGGATTACCCAAAACACTCATTTTCATTATTTTTCTATGTGGCAACACATGCCATATGATATGCCATATATATATATGCCATTTCTATGGAAAATTGGACAATTGGACCCCCTGACCCCACCCAACTGGCGCTGCTAAAAACTGGCGCTGCTGCAGCAAGGTGCCACATGGCCCACGTATTGCAGGATGGCCCCGGAAGCCAATTCCAACTTCTTCCGGGTTGCGCCATCTTTCCCTGGCCGTGGTCAAAACCCGAGTTACAAAACGCCGTTCCCTTTGTTGGGGATGGAAAATTCTATGGAAAATCACCCCCCGAATAAATCGAGGTTTATAGATGGTTAACATCATAAACCATGTCATATTTTGTCATATTTTGTCCATTACCATGTTTGATTACCGGAAGGTAATTATGGATAGTTGGCATAGTCAACCCCACAGCTTTTGGATAATCGCCAACCTGCGTTGGACGGTCAAAGCTTATTTTTGTTGGTATGTTTTATCCTAAAGTTTGTAGGTCAAAGCCACCAAATACAAGGTTATGCGGGTCCAACATTATACATATGATCTACACATACATAAACAGAAGAAAGCATGGAACCTGATGCAACTCGCTCGCACATGTATACAGTAATTGGTTAGTAAGCTACTGCTGGAGCATCATTCAATCGCCCTGCGTTGCGCTCGCAGATGCGGCCAAGGTGCCGAGCGCATAACCTCGGTCTTCCCAAGAAAATCTACTGGTCCCATGAAAGGGAGTGGGTTTAACGGTTTAACCATCAAAAATGGATGAACAGAAACATGCAAAATGAGAATTCAACGACCACATATATGTATATATATATCCAGCTTCTACAACTGCATCGGGCCATGAGTTTCAGTCAGCCCATTGTCGCGATACCGGACAATAAGAATCCCAGAACCTGCTTCTTTGACCTCCAGAATTGAAGTGTGCATGCTCTTTGAAGTCAAGCATGAATTGTTACAAATCAAGCATTTGCGACGCTCCTTCCTCAGGTAATTTCCATTGAAAGAACATTGATGAAGGATCCAAAAATCCATCATCATCACCATCAGATCGTGGCTATGCAAACGACAAAAGGCTCAGTTCGTCGTCGCGAAAGATCATGCGGTCCGTGTCGAAGGCTCTTCTTTCGGATTGCTTCTCACGGAGACCTGGCAATCGACCGGGCTCGATCTGGCCATGAAACCTGCGATCAGGAAGAACGCTTTGCCATGGACAATGGCCCATTCATGGATGACTTGCCCATAAAAAATGGTGATTTTCCCCTAGCCCACAGCTATCTACAAGATTCTACAAGTACCAGAGGGTAACCAAGGGATTTTTTGCAAATGGTTCAATTTGGGGATAGGTACCCCAATCCAATTCCCATCATTTTTTAGTGATGCAGGGTTCCACCTCGGGTGAAGAAGCCGGGGCTCTTGGTTTCAATACCTCGCGGCAAGATGGATCCATGATGATCCATGTTTCCAGGAAGGTCCAGGAGGGTGGCACAATTCGCTAGCAACCAGGATTCCAATGAATTGATTCAAGGAACTATGTTTCCATTGAGGATAATTTTAACCCTGGAATGTCGACATTAAACCAACTCTCAGAGAGAATCAAGCTTCAAGAGACCCATGCCTAGACGACTCGCAACGTCAAAATTGTCATCGTCCTCTAGCAAAATACGGCATCTTCGGAAATTCCCCATGTCTACTACTTGAAGATCCTACGTAGCCCATGTTTAGTGAAGATCCTTCAGCTCCAATGGGGGGTTCCAAGCTCCAAACCACAACTTTGTCATCGCCAGGTTGCCACTCATGACTTTCAACTCTGAGCCACGGCCTTCCAGAAGCACTTGAAAGGCATATGTTGCAGGGAAACAACTTGGAAAAAGATGGAAAATGATCGTTTCGAAACATCATCACTTGATATCACTTGAGCTTTCCTCTGGAATTTGATACTGCATTCACTATCATTCACTGCATTCACTGCATTCCTCAAAAAATAAGACCTGAGGCCAGTCTGAAAGTACAACAGATTTCGTGATGCCGTGTGCTGGCTCCGACATCATCATGCCAGATCTTTGCAGTGCTGTCCGACACTCGAATTTCCACGAAATGGAGGGATCTTCGAAAAAACAAACTGGCACTGGGTATGTCTCCGACTTGAGTACCGGAAAAAAAAAAAACATCAGAATCCCATCATCTTTATCACAATTTATCACAATGTTCCATCATTTTTCCACCACAATCCATCAGTTTTCCATAATTTCCCCATATGAAAAGCCGAGGCACGTGGACGTTGGGGTCCTCAGTTTGGGATGATTTACCGCTGGGATTCCCTGGCCTAAATGCAGGTTTATAGCTGGGAAAATCATCCATAAATAGTGATGTTCCGTGATTTTCCATTTAAAAAAACAGTGAAATGGCCAAAGGATAAAACAGTAAACGTGAAGCCACTGTGAATCCTCGTCATTTTGAGGGATGATAGGCTTAGAACTGCAACCGTGGGCCATGTTGAGCCGTTTGAATGTCGGGGAGCTCTGTTGTTAGGAAACATACCCAGATAGGTATGTATAGGTCAATAGAGAACAAGCAAAAACTTGGATGGCTACTACAAAATGGCCACAATTGATTGCCCTCGGGATCTGATTTTTTTGACACATCCCTTTGTTTATGAACATCCAACATCCAATATTCATGTTTGGAAGCCCGTAGAATCTCTATCATGCTCACCCCTAATAACCAATACATGTCCACCCCAGAGTGGGATTTAACATCCAAGCTTGTTCAACCCCCAATCATTGATGGTTATATCATCTTTATCTCTGCATGTCCGCATTCTTGTTTTGTCAAGTGCACATCAAGATGGTACCTGAGATACTACGATCCCATAACCGTATGGTCCAATGGTTATGTCTGAAAATTGGTGATTACCCCCCCCAGTTATGGCTATCTGAATAGGAAAAACCCGTGTTCTCACCAACCAAGTCGTGGGGATGCTGACAAACCCAGATTGCTGCACCTTGAATCTGCAATCCCAAAAACGGTGATATTCGTCTTCATCCCAAATCAACGGGTTTTCGCCTGTTTTACCAAGAAAATTTTCAGATGAAAGCCCCATAAAAAGGTCCTACAGGTCCTACAGGTCCTCCATCTCCACCTTCCCATACCTTCGCCGAGCATCCAAAGATGGCGAGTCTCTCTGTGCCACCGCCACGTCCGCGACCGCCCTCCTCACCTTGAGATGCGGCGTGGAGATTGCATGAAAATCCCAGGAATCTTCATAGATGACTTTCCCAACAAATATATACAAATATGATGAGGATTCATCAGGTATGATCAAATATCCCATATTTCTATATATTTCTGCCTTTCTCTTCTCGAACTCTTCCCACTGCGTTTCCATCTGTCCATATTGTCGGAAGTTTGACGTCTAACCTTCCTTCGATTGTATAACTAATAACCCTAAGTACAAGAAACGAAGATAGTCCAAATTTGGTTCGGGTACACCCAACTCAAAGATTCAACTGGTATCCAAATACCATGTCCCCATTATGGTTGGGGTATCCAAAGTGGCATCCAAACGGAATTCTTTCAGGTCCACTACGTTTGCTGTCCGAGGAACTCATGAAGAACATCAGGGTCCCCCACTCCTGCGGCGAGCAACCGCTTGAGGCAAGTCACGTTGGGCAATCACATACATACCCAACAAAATCTTAAAAATAGATAATGATTGGTACTTGTGGTATTTGGGGTATATTTTGCATGCCCATTTGATATATCCAAAATAGTCAAAATATCAACATATGTCAAAATGGTTGCTGAAAATTACCAAAATTATTTTCTAAACCTGCAGTTTCTTTCAACGTCCGACCCAATCAACCCCTCCTCCTCCATCAACCCCAAGGTGGCTCTCCGGTTTCCTGAGGGACACCAAGTAGCTGGGGGCCCCCCATGACTTGCACATATGATCATCATATGTCATAGGGAGCAATATATGCGTGGCTGTAGTTCTGATCCTGGTAGACCTTGAGTCCAACATCTTGCGAGCAAAGCTTTGGAAATGCTTTGGACATGTTTGGACAGTTTGGTCAGTGTGTTTTGGGTCCGGTTATTGTTGGCCACGTGGCCACACGGAAAAATCCTCATTGAAACTGCTGCAAAATTCTAGGTCGTTGCTGCTGCCAAGGTACCGGTGATGTATCCGATGCAATCACCTGAGCAAAGAAACAGTCGGACAGTCAAAGGAGTGGTCCTTAAAAGGGACCAGTTTCTGCCGAAGCTATTCCAAAATATTCCTTAAAATGTTGGGGGATTGTTGGATGGTTTAGATCAGTTTAGATCAAACCAGAATGTCCAACAAGTGGGGAAAACACAGCTCCCGTGAAGGCAATTTCTGTGTAAGGGGAAGGCTCAAACCATTCAAAACCCATTATATAATATTATATATACCATATGTGTGGGCTGCCACATCCATTCACGAGCTATTTGATGTTCACCGGGTCTCAAGGGTTTTGACATGTTTTGACACATCCCACTTTTGATTTGGCCAGGTCTCTTGGTATGTCCACCACTGTGCAATCTTCTCGATCCTCCCAGCCAGCTACATAGACAGGGCCTTCCAGCTGTTGAAAGAGCCACTTCATGTACCTCAACTTGCAGGGGAAATGGCAATACCCTTGAAATCTGATCTGGAATCACCCATGGGTCACTGGAGAATGACTTGCCGTTTGGCTTCTTTCAAAGTTCTGTGCCGTTTTTGGGGAGTGCACAGTTACCCAAGCCTAAGCAATCGACATGGAAAGTACTTCTTGATGGACGTCATTACAAAAACAACAAAAAAATCCAAACTAGAACTGTTTGGTCACGGAAAATGAACTCCCAAAGAGATGCATTGGAACCTTCGCACTCACCGACCTGCCACTGCCTGTGCCAAGCTGCTCCCGAACACGACAGCGTTCAGATTTTGTTCCAGAGACCACGGCAACCATGCCCACCTTTGTTGAAGCGTTGAGTCAGCAGTGTGCGAAGTGTTTGGTCCCCATCCTTGTCCTGCTAACTGACGAGGGTACAACTTTCGCATCCAAATAGCTGGTTGTTCTGGATATTTCCCCCATTGGAAAAGCCAGTTGCAACCAAGCCACGTACTGGACGATGGCGCCAGAGGATCGTTCTAGCTTCTTCCTGACAGCATGGGAGTGGTGCATTCAGCAGTGGCTTGAGCATCCTTGTGAGGTTTTTTAGACCTCGATCCTCAATCAGGCATGCAGCTTTTCGAAAATTGATCCTGAGATGACCTGGTTTCCATAGATTGGGAACCCTTCCACAAAATTGCGAATAAATGAAAAACACCACAGAACTGCCTCGTGCCACCCTGCTTGCCCAAGGCATAGGAGATCTCTCCTTCGTCTCTGAAAGTCATGGTATCCTTAGGTGGCAAAGCTGTGGTGAACACAAGACCCAGGTCTACCAGACCGTGCATAAGGATAGAGCTCAAATCCACTTTGAATATCTATATGCTCAAAGTAGCTTCGCCTCATACGTGCGGTTGTGGTCAAGCAAACAGTCCCAGGGAATCTGATGCCAAGGTACGGTGCCCCATGTGCCTGTGGGGTCCTGCTGGGCAAAGCTTGCTGGGACTGGTCCAATTTTCGATCGCAAGATATCACAAGTATGATCTCAAAAAAGCTGGTCACCCTCTTGGTGAACTCACTTCCACAGCCTTTCTTGGGCTTTGCACTCATAATAACCCCCAACAAACCACCTAGTACAACCATATAAATTCACCACAATTCACAGTGTTTTTCGTCGCCGGCCTTGTACTTGTCCCGGCTGATGACCTGGCTCAGGGGCTGGGGGGAAAAAAAACTCACCCCAACATTGAAACCCCTAACCCGCAACCCCCACAAAGATAGAAATGTAAAATCCCATTAAAATTAAAATATAGATTAAAATAGTGATATGGCTATGGATCAATACCTATACAGCCTATACATACCATTTTTGGGGGGATGAACATCCATTTACCAGCTATTTTGGGGTTCACTAGGTACCAGGGTTTTGACCCATCCCCATATATTACGTTTGTCACGTCTGTCCAAAGAACTTCAACAGCTCTCGCGCGCAGAGGCACCGAATCTCGTACGGACGCAAAGTAACCGCCCATCTTGGTCTCGATGGCACTCAGGACTTTCAATTCGCTGCCGCGACGGCCCCGGATGCTACCTGAAGGGCAGCTTCACAGCATTTTTCACACGGAGTGGGGAGGTTGTCCTCTGAGAATTCTGGAACTCAAAGCACCAATCCAAACCAGGCAATCATCGGTTTAATTCCTGTTGAAGTTGGATGCAATCTGTATGCAATGCTCCATGAAATCCCACCCTTTTGGCTTGTGTCAGGCATTAGGGGTTCATGTGGCAAAGTTCGGTATGCTAATTCATGTCCAAACATCTCATCTAGTTTTGCAATATTCACCTCAGCAATGTTGAGAACAATGCCCCGTATCCTGATCAAGTGTGGCTCAAAACCTTTAAAACACGGCTTCCAGGACAAGAGGAACCACAATTTTGAACATGTGTCATTATGTTCACTATTATGTTCACTATTACACACATCCAATAACGTCGTGCTACCCAAAGTATCCCAACTTTCGAGGAATCCAGCAACGGTATGATCATCCCTGTGAGTTTCTGGAAATGATGCAGCAAAAGTGTCCCACCATTGTTGCTTGTAACATCCCCATTTTTTGATGTCAAGGAGCACAAACATCCCCAAAATTCATTGGTTCATGATGATTCATGTCACTCTCAATTATACAAAGTTCACATCTCCTAAATGGGCACACTGCTTCAATGCTTTAGATATATTCAATCGTTGTCCGTGAATCGTATTCCCAGTCTGTTCTTTTGATCAGAAAACCCATCGAATGTAAGTCCCTCTCACGTGACAATGAACATCAATAGTCAATGACGACCCAAAAAGAAAGCGTGTTCATCACCATCAGCTACTGTATATCCCCACCGAAAAATTATCAAAAATGATCTGGATAACTGACAATCAATCACTAACCTGAATTGAGGCTATTGTGGGATGATTTTCCTTATTGACCATCATTACAGTGAGGTCGCAGTGAGGTCGTTACAATTTATCCATACAAAATCTCATATAAATCATATAAATCCCATAAAAATCCCATTAGATTCCATTAAAATCCTATGGATTCCTACTATATAAATCATTATAAATCACCATGAAAAAATACTTGACGCCAGGATGCCGAACAGAGCCAAGCGCTGGGCCTTCGACAGATCCGTGTCAATGAAGACCTCGAAAAAATCTGCAAAATCTGCAGAAGAAATCCTACAAAAACCATGGAAAAACCCATGGAAAACCCATGGAAAATCCATGAAGTCTCAGACTTGCCTTTGAGATAAAATTCCAAACGAATACGGAAACCTGGAAACCTATGGTTTTCAGCTTTAAAGATAGGGAGTTCCTCTTGAACTGCAGATCAAGGCATATCAAGGCCATGAGTTGTACGGACTTATGACATTAAGCAATGAAGCTGTAGATAAGACCTTTGAGAACAGGTCTGTATCACAACAAAAAACTGCAGATAAAGCCGCAATACTGGCCACACAGCCCAAGCAACCCGATAAAAATCATAGTGTAACCACAAACTCTGCGAATCTACACAACAATGTCATGATGGGGATGCGGGATCTCACCAATAATTAATTGGTTTGTCCAAAGCTTGAACTTCTCAAGCGTCCCACCATCTTCACGGGTTTCCAGGGCACGGTTTCTGGCACAACTGTGCATTTGCTTAGGACGAAACATCCAGGACTTGTATTTTTCAAGTGAACAGCTCATTTTCGATGCTTACCCAGCAAGTTTGGTGGATATCTGGTCATTCCCCCAGCGCATTTCGTCGAGGTTCCATCAGTGTGCCCCATTCCTCTTCAATGCTACGCAGCACCATTCCACCTTGTCCCTGAACGTAGCCAACCTCACTGCATGTGATGTGAATGGTGGCCCTAGGCCTTAAACTATACAAGATTGTTTGGATGATCATTTACAACAAATCCAAAAAAGATCGGAAACTGATTGAAGGCCTTTTCTGATGACTTCCCCCATGTTCGCAACATTTTGCAACCATTTGTGGCGAGGTGGCAACCAGGGTCTGACAAGATGCACAGCTACATCGGTTGCTACATCGGTTGCCCAGGGGCCACATCAGGTGGGACACAGAGAATGGTGAGATCACCGTCCTCAAAGTCCTCTGTGATCATGTTTGGGCCTGACGATGTGGCGGCTGACCCACGAATTCCCTGGATTTTTTGATCAACTGAGTGGCCCACACCTGGCACTGTGTCAGAACCAAAATCGATCAGTGACCTAAAAGCTAAGGCCCTCACCCATGCGTTGCTTCATGATCTTAGCTGGGGCCAGCAAGGCACAGTGCAAATTGTGTGGCTGTTGGTTTACAAATTCATTTATGAAGTTACAACCCTCTGGACTCTGGATGTTTGAAAGTACATCAAACAAGAAGGCTAAGAAGAAGGCTACGGCACTTTGCCGGATTCAGACCCTGATATTGCAAATTACTCAAGGAGAGAGTTTTTGGAGACCTCGTTGCAACCGAGGATCAATGTTGGCATATTTCCTTGGACGGCAAATGTCGGGTGCTCTTTTTTACCCACGCCAGCTTTCATGCTATTGTTTTTCCACTTCCGGCCAACGAATCATCAGCATCTCTACATGGTAGTTAGTAGCTCAAGGGTTGCAATCCCATCAACCTCCACCCCCGAAACCCTTTCTGCTACAGGGGCTCCTTTTTCCAAATGGGGGACATGCCGCCCAAGGCTCTTGGCACGTCTCCGCTGCAGTTCCGTGCCACGCACCTCTAAAATGAGTTCTTTGTCCAGGAGCCTTGGATGACAAGGCCATGACCAGCACGGAGCTCGTTTCAGACTGTGATGATACAACACAACATAAATCTGGTTGGAATTAACGAGCATGTGTATGTATGTAATGTAATATGTAATGTGTAATGTGTAATATGTAATGTGTAATATGTAATATGTAATGTGTAATATGTAATGTGTAATGTGTAATGTGTAATGTGTAATATGTAATATGTAATATGTGATGGAATGTAATGTAATGGACCTAACGTAACGTAACGTAATGGAATGTAATGTAATGGTGTGTTATGTTATGTTATGTCATGTCATGTCATGTCATGTTCTGTCATGTCATGTCATGTCATGTCATGTTATGTTATGTTATGTATATATATATATTCATATATGTGTGGCATGTGTATGAATATGTATATATATATATATATACATAATTATACATAGATGAGTATGTAACACAATGTAAAACGGTATGTACATTTGTGTGTTGGTGCGCATCCATACGTACGCATATGCATATATTTCGATTGGCGTTTGAAAGATTGTTTTTGCCAATATGTCGGCCAAGCCCATTCCAGGTTACCAGGTTAGGATGTGCTGGACTTGAGTCTTCTGTACAGAATTGCAGAACATGACCTACAGAATGAAGATGTCAGCTCTGAGCAATCTTGCATCCTCCCGTTGTCCGCGAACATGTTTTGGAACACTTCTGCTTGCCAATCTTGATATTTACATGGTTTTCTAAATAGCTCTTGGGTCCACCCAGTCAGTCTGAAGCCTTGGGTCTTCTACCCCCAACTTTACCCGAAAGGGTGAAGGCCAAAAACTTACAGTCAAGGTCCAGTGGGCACCCAAAATGGGCTTCATAACTCAAACCTGACCAAAAATGCATCAAATAAACCATAAAAATCCAATGAAGTCCTATTAAATCCCAATAAATCCCATTCAAAATCCCAATAAATCCCACTAAATCCCATTCAAATCCAATGGATTCCTATTAAATCACCAGAAATCCAACCAGCTCCCACCCTGCGGCCAAATTGCTCCACCTCCGCTTCGGACACCCGCTGGATGCGTTCCACTGTGCGGCCGCCCGCACCAAAGGTCAAGGCTGCTGCATCGTCCGCACTGATCTTCCTGGGGCACAGCCACCCAAGTTTTGGAGCTTTTGGGATGGGTTTTATCATGTTTTTATGATGGGTTGAAAGATCATGAATCAACTTAAAGTAAGTTAAGATACGTTAAGATCATTTGACCAACCACTTGATCTGTGGATTGGTTGAGAGAAGATTGGACAGGAAATCTCTAGATGTGAATGTAAAAATATGATGGTTTCCTCCAACTTGGGGTCATTTTTTTGGGTCACATGGACGCAATAACTTGGAGCCATAGTGGATCAAAATCATTCGCCAAATCACTGAACCCAACCTGGCTAGTTGGGATATGCTGGCATCACCTTCCAGAGATGCGGCGATGAACGAATATCACCTATTTTGGAAGTGTAGATTCAACACATTACAGCAACTTCTGTGTGTCTGAAAAAAAGTATCCCAGGATTTGATGTGTGATCATCATTAATCAAATCATTCAATAGCCTAAATAGCCATATGAAATTGGGGATTATATATATATAATGATGAATTTCCCCTTGTCAGATGGACCCATGTGAGTTGGCCTCAAAACATGGCTAGTCTATCACCCCCATCGCGCTGCTGCCAAGGAGCATGGAGTCAACGCTCCAGTCCTCATGGATTGCTCATCGAGGGGATGGTGAAGAACCATGAAGAACCAAGGAACGGACACCAGAAGGATACCACCAACAAAGTAAGATGATGAATAATTAGTTCATACTTAGTTCATAATAGTTCATAATTAGTTCATACTTAGTTCATAATTCATAAAAAGGAATCTATATCATAGGTAAATTAAGTAATGATAACGAACAATCACTTAGAATCTGAACACAAAAAGTCATGCCATGCAGCCAAGCGACACGGGGCTTGTAACTGCCAGGGCTCAAGTCGCGACTGTCGTCCCTCCGGCCTCGGCCATACCGTTGGTGTACCTTTTCGGTACCCGGTTGATTCATAGATAGAAATCATTAATAAATATTATCAATTACCATTTGGTTATTTAACATAGCTATGGAAAACCACCATTCTTAATAGGAAAATACAGGTAAATCATCCACAAATGGACCATGTTCCATAGCTATGTTAGAGAGTAATTAATAATAGTTATAAATTATTAATCTGTCATAAGTCTGGGCACATTGATAAATGGATATGGTTTTGTCTGAAAAATATGGTATACCCCGAAATCCTATGCTTAATCACCATTTGCCGTATTGAAGTAGCCATTTGAAGGGTATTCCGTTATACCCCATGTTCGGACAGACCCATATAACATCATATAAATATGGGTACAGTAAATTGCAATTCACTGACCTGAAATAAGGCTATTTGCGGATAGTTAAGTTATACCCCTACTAAGCATAATTCCAGCGAGGTCGCTGTGAGGACGTTATAATTTACCCCGATATAAATAGATACTCCCCAAATGGCAATGTTCGGGGGTACTGTAGCCAGATCAAATGATTGAAAAACGCTACTCATATACTTCAGATTGCATTGGGTATAATATGAAAAAAACAAAAAAAGTTTGACCAATGCTTGCGGGTTCAGTGGTATCAAATGTAGCCTGACCGGCCTGACCTACCTCCAACGACTCAACGATCTGGATGGCCCACCCCGGTACTGAGTCTAGTGCGCCGGTTGCGGTCGGGGCTTCGCTTCGCCTCCTATCAGCAGCCAACTATCAATTGGAATCCGAAGCAAAGGATGGAGGGGGCCACTGACTCATCCTTCCACACCTGGGTTTGTGTGAAAAATTGTGGGAAAAAACCTAAATCTGTTGATTAATCATCATGTTTATCAAACATAAGCATAAATTGGGGATTAATCCCCCTATTTGACACACCCAAAATTCATATCGACTTGGTTGTCCCATGTTCATATTCCAAATATCAAAACAATGCCAGATGTTATATCCCCAATGGTGCTGGTAAAAATGTGGGCCCTTATTAATCATACCCATGTTTTTTTGGCTTAAATTTACCATTTTCAGACACACCTACCCGTCACCATGCCCAGTTTTTCCAGGCCTTTTGCGCCTTGGCATCGTTAGCCTTGGCCCTCAAGGCTTCCTCGCTCCAATCAGAGCGGATGCTGCCGCAACTCGGGCTGCGCTCGTCTGATGACGCGGCCACGCTGGGGCCAATCATCAAAAATTGTGAGTCAACCATCAAGACAGGTGGCAATCAACCATCAAAATGGAGATAGAATGGGATGTATAGTGGGGTTATAATGGGATATCCAATAATTATCCATTGAACATGGTGGATTTTGACCAAAATACATCAAAATACGACATCCATTGGGTTGCTCAAACGGAAAAAAAGGGCCTTTTTGAGCGTTTCTATGAATGTTGCCTTCATCCCAGTCTGGGTAAAACATGGATAAACTATCCAAGAACGATGTTTGCAAATGGGAGGATAGTCAGGAATCATGATGAATCACAGGTGTTCCAACAAATTTGATTGGTTGTGGGTGAGCTGAGCCACCAGCCCTGAAAGAATTGGGAATGTGGATCCTGATCCGTTTGTTGGATGGTAAATAGGATAATTACATATGTGAGACCTCTTTTCCATTCTTTTCCATCTTTTTAGGATTCGTGATCCAGGACTCTTAGGGTTTGAGGCGTGAACATGGAAAATAGGGAACTCTATGACACAAGCTTTTAGCGAGTACAACATCTTCGGAACTGCTCAATGATTTCAATAGGCCCCATGCCACACGGAACCCGTGGCATTTGCCTCGTTTCTGGATGTATCCCAAAGCCTTTTGGCCCTAAATCCAGTGGCTTTCCCTGGAGATTCACCCGGCCTTGCTCCGGCTCATTCGGCTTTGCTTCTTCAGGCTGTGAACCTCGTAGCACGGAATGAGTCCGAAGCATTCCCCAGCTCTGGTAGTCGAAGCTGGGGGAACTCATGACTTTCAACAAATAAATCATCTGACCTAAAGGTTTTGCGGATTTTCAAGCCTGCCATTAGTTTACCCACATGTGATCAAGGCGTTGTCCTGAAAAGGAATACCGCAACTTCCAAGCAGCCATCGAGTCTGAAGGTCTTTGCAGCCAGTCGCCTTAGCAGCGCTAAATTTCCACTACAAGTATGCTTCAACCCCTCACAGGGGTAGATTCAACGCGTCCCCAAAAATCTATGTCGGTTGGAAGGGGTACAAAATAATGCCATCTTCATGCAGATTATCATCCCAGCTACAGTAGGAATGGAATCATTGAAAACTACCATTCCATAGTGAACCCCCAAAAAAAAACTGATAAATGGATGTTCATCCTCCCAAAATATGGGGGGTTTCCATAAATGATTGTTGCCCCCAAATGGATTGTTTATCATGGAAAATCTCAAGCAAAAATGGTTGATTTGGGTTTTTCCCCAGTTTAGGACACCTCCATATGGTATTTCATAGGTTTTGTTTCATCTTCCAATGCAATCCAAGTAGCACAAAGTCCCCCTTTTCAATGCATCCACGGCAGCCTCGGATGTTGGGCAAAATGTCCCATTTCAAAAGGACCCACGGCTCGAGCTAGTCATGTTCAACAATCATCCAGGTGACTCAAAACATAAAGTTTAGTATATAGATTTACCACAAAAGCTTAAATGCCACATCCAAAGCTTGCTTGATTTATGGGCCTCTTTGTTGGTCAATGTCTATGAAATATCATTTGAAACATGACATATATATATACACATAGAATATGTATATAATTAATAATGAAGATTCACATGTATTAATAGATCTAATTAATATAGAATATGTACATTAGTAAATTACATTCACCTATAGATCCAATATGACAAAAACTTCCCCATTTCATTAGAACATCAACACCCACCCCCTGGGCCACCCAGCTCACTCCCTCGCGTGTCAGCAGTCGGCGGATATCCCCGGCGCTGAGCGCTTCCAAGTCCTGCCATTTCGAAGCTGCCAGGGCCATGCCTTTTTTTTGATTGCTGTAAGGTACCCCCAAAAGGTCAAAAACATACCCTATCGATTCCCTAGTAAGGCGATATATTTCTCAGTGGAAAAATCAAAAATCACCTTAAACCCAGGTGATTGGATTGGTTTAAAGGAAAATTTGCTGGAACCCCCGTTTATTGTGAAGGGAAACATGTTTTCCTGTAGAATCTGCCTTTAAAATCATCCCAATGATAGCATTATGATGGAGGATGGCGGTATGGCTAAAGAGCGTTAATAAGTAAGAGTTGATAGTGCCTAATAATGATTACTAACGGCTGATAATGGGACATTTAATGGGATACCCTTAGGAATCACAACCAACATCATGGTTATAGAGAATGGAATTGACAATCGATTAATTATGGATCACTAGTAGGATTAATGATGGAATAAGTCTATGGAAGATTATGGAGAATTACCATCCGGTAATCAAACGTGGCTGGCTGGGAAAACCCCGTGGCCTAAATGGAGATTTATAGATAGGAAAATCATGTGTAAATGGTGGATTTCCAGCAAGCCATAGAGATATAGACTATGGAATAATTATTCATATTACTATCTGGTTATTTAACATAGCCATGGAAAATCACCATTCTTAATAGGTAAACCTCTATACATGGGCCATTTCCCATGGCTATGTTAAATAACCAGAGGGTATATTATAGATATTTATATTATGGGACTATTATTGAATAAATATGAATCTATCGGAAGTGGTATTCTATCAAAAATTGTATCCATATGTAATATGAATCCATCATTTCCGATCGATTGAATTAGTATTATTGTTCTATCGGAAATTGAATTTTGAATACCGTTTGGGCTGATATGGAAGATTAGAGGAATCTTGGTGGGGGGATGTGTTATTGGATTATCATGGATCATGACTGGATATGCAACTAACAAACGTAGTACCGACGATAATAATTGGATAGTAAATCCTACCTGCCTACCTGTGCATATCTATCCATCTCATAGTATATAAATTTACACATCCACAATTCTATACACAAATTATGATTATCCTGTGTATACGGACATAATCAGGGTCTCTCAAACTTCAAATACTTACAACATAAACTGGAAGCAAGCATTCCAGTGGGGTATCTAGAAAGAACTTCCCTTTCAGCCATCCCCGTAATCTCTGGGTCTATGTCCCTGAATGTGCCAAAATTTACATGAATCCTGTATATGATACAGGTACCACCAAAGTAGGCTTATAGAATGCTCCTGCATAGATTGAGGCGGCGACATGGCGCTACCATCAGGGAACGTGGCAAGCGGGGCTACATAAGCTTCAGTGGTTAGCTTGGCAATGTGGAAACATGAGTGAAATATCAGTGGTCACATTGGTTCTGTCATGAGTTCCTGTCGGGAAACTGGATTCCACACAAAGCAACTAGGAACTTTCAAAAATCAGAGAGGGGTTGTGTCTACTGCACTGTCCAGATGTGCTAGTGCCATATGTACCAAATGTATCATAATGTATCTATACAGTTCTATAAATGTCCAAACATCATGTGAGTAAGGCTTTTGAATGATTGGTTCAAGGGTCCGGATGATTCCTCCTGCCTTCTTTCCCAGTGACTTCAAATGACTTGCAAGGCATTGATTTTTCGTTCACAACTTGGAACCACAAGGTCGTCATCGAGTCTCTGCTTCCCGTCGGTCTTAAGTCACTGGTCATGACATCGGCTGATAGATTCATAGTATACTGCAAAAGTGGTTGGTGGTTTCAACCCCTCTGAAACATGTTAGTTAGTTGGGATGATTATTCCCAAGATATGGAAAAATAAAAAATGATCCAAACCACCAAACAGGTTGTTAAAACATCGGCTGTTTGGGAATGTTTGGGACCCATGAGGTTCACTCAAATTCGGGAAATTCGGGAGTTCAGATGTTGAAAAAACTTCCGCAGCATCGGCTGTGGCCAAGCAGTGAACCAGCCAACTCAAGAGATCTATGGTGAAGATTCTGGATGGCAAACCCAATCAAATTGATAGATCTTGATAGGTCATCTCCCGATTTACTGTAAATGTGTATCAAACTCATCCCTTCTTCATGGCATTGGGCCCACCAAAAAAAACCAGCAAATGGGCCCACCGTGAAGTCTCTGGACTTTTTTCGTTCTTTTCCAGCATTCCCTGGCATCAAATCACAGTCTTTCCATGGTTAATGATGGTTAATGATGGTTAATAGTGGTTAATAGTGATGGTTACCCTCTGGTATTCCAATTGGTGGTTCTATGTTTACCCCGCGATGGGTGGTGATTAGTGAATGATTAGTGATTCAACCCATCAATGGAATTGTTCAATTCCAGCCTCTCCGTGACCCCCTTTCTGGACTGGGCCCATTGACGCACAAACTCACGATGGCAATGCGCAAGTCAGGTCGCCTGGACATCAAAGTCTAAGGTCTCATGGATCCAAAAGTTTGTCCCAAAACCCACAGATGGACATGATTTTCGTATCTTCATGAACCATCCATGTAAACTAGTGCGGTTGGACATCAGTTTGAGCAATCTTCATGGTGTCTCACAAATTGCGCAATGGGCACCCAAGTTGATCATGTGTCATCGTTAATCGGTTGCTGCTGAGAGAAAAGCTGTCACCCAATCACCAGAGCCGTCCGAGCCTGAAGTTATGAGGAACGTGCCTGCCGGCTGCTGTTGGCATATGGCCTTCGGGAGCCGTTTAAGGTTGGAAGCGCTCGCTGACTCTGTAGGAGGTGGCCAAAATCTGTTCTTCAGGGCAAAAACCTCCACACCAAGTGCGCCTTTTTCCCAATTGCTTGATTGGACATTGGCCATACATACCGAAACGACCCTTGGCTTCGATAACTCAGGAAATGGTAAGTCATTGGGTTCGAAGTATTTTTTGGCCCCCTCCACCTGGAATGTATGTTTGTATGATATGTATAAATGTGTATAAACAGATCATTGATATGTTTACTTATTATATCTAATTATTATGTTCACTATCATATGAGCCATGGTCAAAACATGGTATATGGAGTAGCGTCATCCCACCATCCATGGCCATGGGATTCCCCAATGGCCATGGGATCTCAGCCCTCTTCATGGGAGGATGAATCAGGACCAGCGTATTTCCAACCTGGTTTCCAACTGGCACTGCTGATTTTTTCAGGTAGGAACCAGGTATTGCAATTTTGTGGAGTGTAATAGATGGTCGGCTGATCCTTTTCCAATCGGTTAGTAGAAGCCCAATGTGAACAATAAACCAACCTAGTGAAAAGGGATCAGCCAACAATAACCAATGGGTAAACCACGACTTTTCAATTGAATAAACCAAATAAACCAATGGGTGTTTGACACTGCAACCGGCAACCCATCCGCACTCTGAGAAGCCGGTCCCAAGCTGCCAGAGCTTTGGATCGCAGCCACCACAGACCTCGAAATCGAACTGCGGGAGTGGCGGATTCTCCCGTGGGCAAAAATGGCTTTGCTTATGTAGTCACTGGTAATTTTAACAAGTAATGGAGGAATGATTTATAGTCTATGTAACTATGTAGTATACGGAAAATTTAGGTGAAAAAAGAACATGGTTTTGTTAAACAGTGGATGGATGGCTAGTCTCTACCCATTGGTGCCAATTGGCTAAGTGTTTGCTGAAAAGTCAATCAGCAACAACTGGGTGATTTCATGATTTAGCTGATATTTATCTCACTGATGTGTATTAGTTGCATTAGCTGATGATAAATAGTAAACATCATCAAACAACAATGGGGATGCGTGTAGGAGATGCTGGAAACTACCATGGGATGAGGTGTCCAGCAGTCACATCAGGATAGACACATCACAAGCGATACTGATCACCAGGATCACCAGACTTAGACCCTGACGTCAAGTCATTGTTGATGTCCTGAGAAGCCAGGAAAGGCACAGAAGTTGAGCCCACCGTTGGATACTTCCCAAAAATATCAGTATAGTTCCAAGCCTCAATAAATATATATATATATCTACTATATGTCAATATGTATTATATATATACAAATAAATATATCATCCATCGCCATGAAGCTAAATCGAGATCAGCTTTTCTGTCATCGCTCCCCTTTTCAGATAGCCAGCCTGGATACCAATGGGCCATGCACTTCCATCGATCATCGCCTGCAGCCAGACATGGACCGGACACCCCGGACACCTCCAGGTGAAACGCACCGGACACCCTGCCTGGTCATGATTCGATGTGACGAAAGTATGCGTCAACCTGCATTTATGCCACAAAAATCCACAAAATATGTTGCATCACAAGCTTGAGTCAGGACAAAGAGCTACAGACTACAGACATACAAAGGGAACGTGATTTGACGTGGTTCGACCCTTGAAGGACCAGGGCTGGTATGTCATGGATTCTTCCATTTGCATGCATGCACACAAAAGACAGTATTTAGGGTTTTCTGGTCTTCCCTGCATATCTCAGGGGGTCGAACGGTTTCAAAATGCAAGATGAAATCTCAATTTTGGAAAGTTAATCACGTGAATTTGCAATCTACACATTCTGGAACACTGTTTTGAGGAACAAAACCTGACAGCCCGACCACACTTGCCAAGATGCCAATTCATTGCCAAGTGCCTCATGCTGCTTGTGAATGGATGAAAAGCCCAAGTGCAGGTCCAACAGTATGCTGTGAAATGCGGTGCTCATATCCCAGAACACCTACTGTAGCTGCAGCTAGCTAGTCCTGTCACCTGCAATATGGAAGCCACAAGGGAGCCACCCATCAACACATGCATTTCTTTGTCACCACGCAACTATCAACCAGCAATGTTGTTATCCCAGCACAACAAAGCAACACCCGGGCGCAGCGCAAGCATAACCGGCATAACCGCAACTACACTCTCAACTTGGCCATGACAACATCAGCAACACTTGGTTTGAGGACTTGCATGACGTGAGCAGCTAGCAGCTACTTGTGGGGTAGTTTCAAAAGTAGTTTCAAAAGTATTCAAAAGTTGGAAACCCCAAAATGCATCAAAATGCCATTGAAAATGTTCGAATGTTCCCGATTGAAATTGCCAAAACTTGGGTCTTCCTCAGTTCACTTCAGCCAAGGGGCAAAAACCTTAGCCCGATCTGATTCAAACGCCTTGCAGGTGCTGACTGCTGCAAAGAAACGTCGAGGATAGGCAAGGTGCATCCAAATATGCTTGAAAATTCGTATGATTTTGTATATAGTATATGTTATAGATATATGTATATATATATATATCATATTTATATAGTGGTGTATATATATATATATCCTATCATATCCTCAATATGCTTCAGGATATACCGCTATTAGTGTATATTTATATTATATATAAATTAAGACACTTTTTGAGGTCCGTTGACCACTCCAACGTGGTACCGTATGTTTGAGGTCAAGAAAGCTTGGCCAGAAGCCAACCCTTTCGAAAAACATTTAAGAGCTGCTGACGGCCAAAAAACAAAAAAATGATGTAGAAGTCAGAAGTGTATGCATAGGTTTGCCAGGTCAACATATACACGCACGTCCATGTATCTCCAACGGTCACCAGTGTCTTCACTCCACCGCCCAGCAGGAGTTGCACTTCGGAATCCACCACCAAGTCATCTCTCAAGAGTGCGGAAAAACATGGGTTTTCAGGTATAGTAACGTAGGTATAGGTGGATGTTCATTCCCCAAGAATATGGCTCCAATAGGTTGACTTATCCGACATCCGCACCTCATGATCCTCTTGTCCTCGTGCAAGTGGGAGCAGTAGGCATAGGCCAGGGCTCGATACAAAGCAGAGATTCCCAGGGAGCAGGAGAAGGCCTACAGCAGGATGGCCTGAAATGTGGACCATCCCCAAAATCACCATAAATGGGTGGTATAACCCAAATGGATCCAAATGGTAGGTTTAAGTTTATGCCACTGGCTTTCCCACATTAACGCTTCTCTCTTAATGGATCGATGGCAATCTTCAGAATTTCCATGAATTTCCCATTGTGTATGGGTCCCCGCTCGACCCACAACCACATCTCCCGGTATGGCTAGATTCCTAGATAATTTCATAAAATGTGTCATAAATCCAACCACCCCGGGCTTCTTTGGGTTTCTCATGGTATTACCCCTCCCCACGCTTAGAAAACAACGTGCAGAACATCATTACCCCCATCAAAATTGCCTTAAAGTAATGGTTAATTTTGAAAAACCCAAAATTGCCATGGCAGTTAAATCAGTTCATAAATAATACAGTAGTAAATACTTATAGCAGCTTAGCAACTACCGTTAAAATCGTTAAATAACCCATTGTTTCGACATTGAGGGAAGCTCATCCTTCGATCCGACTCTTGGAATCACCGCCTGCCGCTCATCCCGCGTCACCGCTGCAGCATCAGCCAGAAGCACCTCCGGTGTTTTTGTTCCGGGGCCCCGGTTCAGAAAAGAACTCCCAGGGTTTATGGGGTGTGTAATATAAGGGGTTTATCATGGTTTATCAATGTTTATCATGTTTTTTCCCTTCCCCGAAGTATCCAAAGTATTCAATACCCCAGAAGATTCTTTGAAACCACGATGGTTTCATTTTGAGGTCCCATTTGGGAGGTGTTTAATAGTCTGGGGAAAGAATATATGAACATCTACAACAAAACATCTGCCGAGTTAATGATGAATTGATCAGTGGATTTAGACGGTTTTAAAATGGGCCCCAAGACAATTGACAACACAATGCCAAAGATCAACAAATTCTTGGTAGTTCAATGGACATAATGGACCATAGATTTGTCGAATTGATTTCCAATTCATGATAAATGGAAGATGACAGAAGCATTTTCGAACCTTGTAAGAAGGTGAATGATGAACCATCTGGATTGGGAATTGATTTCGTAGTGGTAGATTTACCCCATTAATCTCGAGATACGTACTAAGAATATGTGCGTGCTAACTGAAAACCTTCCGAAGTCGTCCGAAGTCCAAAAATAAAAATGCGGTGTCAGCCCGGCAGCTGTTTTCCAGAGTCAGATTGCACCACACTTGCAACATTGGCTCTCCGAAACCCAACCAAAACAAAAAGCGAAAACATGCAAAGGAGAAGTTGTCGAAGAATCATAGGTTTCCCCACGTGCACGTCAAGGAATCCGAATAGGTTTCGCCCATGGGAATTCTTAGCCCAGTCCCAGCTAAGATCGGCCTTGGCTTTATCGAAGTGGCCCGACTTAAAGGCCTCAAACCACTGAAGCAACTGAGGGCGAGGAGGAATCAAGGTGGCATCAACTATGTATAAAATAAAACAAAAGGAAACAACGTTGGAGAGAACAATTTCAAAGCACGGGACTGGGGCGGGGATCCTCCAATCAATTCCAATCAATTGGAGTTCTGGCACTTGTTCGGAGTGCTCCGGACTGTCAGTGCAAAATATTGTCCGGCAAAGTCCCCTGAAAGGCTACAGTTCATATTCTGTGAGAATCTATGAGGGCTATACTCACCAGGGATATGGCATATCTCAAACTGCAAAACCCTCCTAGCCTTCTAGATGAATTCGCACTATTAAACTTAGAGCCCAAAAACTATCAGAAACCGATAGGGGTTGAGGTTCCCAACTTTCTGACACACCTGTGTTGAAACACTCCGGGCCCGCCTCTGCACCAGTGTTGATGGTTTGGAGAAGCCTCGGCTAAGCTCCGGTGTGAGAATCTCCAGCTGAGGCTGGCAAAACAGGATCAGCATTGCTGAGAGCCACGAGCAATCCGTGAGTCTGAGCATGAAACGGAATTGAAGCTGCTGTAATTTGGCATCCTCCACCATATCCACCATGGCTTTTTCTCCATCCAAGTGCCATAGGTCAGCTGAGGCAACCACTCCCGCCATTCAGCAGCCTGGCGCCAGGAGAATGAGCGTTGGTCCTTGAGTACCCAGGTCTAAGTTTGCTTCTAGTCAACCCCAAAATGACTCAGAAAAGCTGATATTTTTATATAAGTGTATATATATAGTATATATATAGTATATATATAGTATATATAAAGTATATATAAAGTATTATATATAAAGTATATATATATAAAGTATATATATATAAAGTATATATAAAGTATATATAAAGTGTATATATAGTATATATAAAGTATATATAAAGTATATAAAAAGTATATATAGTGTATATATATATATATAAAGTATATATAGAGTATATATAAAGTATATATATAAAGTATATATATAGAGTATATATAAAGTATATATATAGTATATATAAAGTATATATAATGTATATATAATGTATATATATAGTATATATAAAGTATATAAAAAGTGTATTATATATATATACCAGTATTTGATAGAATTCCACCAATTTCCATCCGTTTTTAATAACAATTGAAAGCAAACACCTGGTATGTCCAAGTCGACCCCTGTTGAGCCTCTGGGCAATTGCCTAGGGCTGCAAGTCCAAACCTGGATTTCTTCGGAAATCGGGTGACGTTTTTTCTGGCAAAAAAACAGTGTTGGGTGGAAAAAATGTGGGAAACAAATGCACAACACTTTCCATATGGGGAAAAAACGGTGTTCACTCTCCTGATTATATACCCAGAGTTGTTCCCCTTTGCAAACAGTTGTGCTGTCAGATGGAGTCCTACGTACTTCAGTGGGATGACGTTGCGATCTCCCCCTTTCATTGATCCACCTGCTCCCCCACCCGCTGATTTTTCGCTCTTGAATTCCCGTACAACCTAGGAGGCTCTCTCCCGGTGCGGATCGCAGGAAGATGCAGGAAGGAAAGATTCGGAGTAAACAGCAGAGTTTGATGGAGCTGCCACCATATATGGCAGCCCCATTTGCCACCGGAGCACGGTGGATGGGGCGTTGTGCGAAACATCAGGCTGCCGTTCCTGTAACCATGGCTTCCCACACAACTTGCAAGGCCGAATGTCCCCTGTCATGGCGTGCCCCTGGACCCTGAATCTCCTGTCGTCTGCTTTCTTCGTTTTCTTCGAAGGCCATCCCAACTTTGTGAGATTCACAGTGCTGATTTCCAAAGTGCCAAGCTTCACTGGCTGAGGTTATTCACCATCATATTTCTTTGGACAGAGAGAATGAGCAAACATAGCAATCATACATGCTAGTGGCAGGCCCCTGGCTTATCAAGACTGTCCGATGAGGGGCACTGGCCAAAAAGTCACAGTTGCCTCTAATGCAGCCGTTTTCAGAGGCTCTGAGATTCCTAAGATTGCGAGCCAAAATGAAGAGACAAGCCTTGCTCTGGTTCCGAATATTTTGAAGCCTCGGAACGAGACTTAGATATTCAGGACTTGGTCATTTCATGCCATTTGAATCACTTCGGAAACAGCCACATGCCAAATACAGTATCGGTATAGAACATGGAGCTTCAATTGGGTGCATTCAAAAATGGATTCCAATGCTGAAACTTTAAGATGTCCGATTGGTTGAAACCAACAAAGGATAGGCCAATCCGGATCATTTCCAGATTGTCCAGATTCAATTTTTTTCACGTTAAAGCACGTTGAAGCACGCTTGAGTCATTTTAGGTCCATTTGTTTCATTTTGAAAACACCCAGAAGGTCCACTTTGCGCATGGCGTGGGTGGTCTTCCCCACAGTGCCACATCTGCCTGGTAAGCGTGGAAATCCAAATTGATAAGAAAATGGACCGATAGAAGATCAATAGATGATTAGTCCGGAAAGCCGGGTGTAGCAGCCAAAGGATAAATGTTGATCATTTTTTGGGAGCTAATGCCACCACTAGCTATGGCATAAGTGCAAAAGACATAGTGGAAAAGATTCATGCCAGCGCTTCTTCAACATGTGGACACTTGGTGTTTCCCGATCTATCTTCTGAGACCATATTTTTAGACAAGTGAACGACAACGGAGTTGCCAAAACCAAGTCTACCATCTTGCAGGTTGGGGGGCAAAGCCAGGTCCACCCGGAGTCCACCCATGATGCAATTTCTATCTCAAAATGTGGACAGCCCAAAAATTGCCATGTTAATCTGTAGATATCTGTAGTATAATAGGGAAAACAATGGTAGGCCATGGGAAAAACATACAGGTCTGTAGGGTAGCCCATCTCAGCCCTCCAGGGCCTTTCAGTGTGGCACAAACACGACGAATTCTTCCTGCTTCGTGATAAACTGCCCCGGCAGGTCTGCTGCATCGCTGGACTGGAACTCTAACCTGTCAGCACAGCTGCATTGGGCTCTTGACTGGTGCTTAGTAGGGAATAGATTGAATAGGGGAATGATCCATAACTATTAATAATCACAATAATATACAATAATCATCCCATTCCCCCATTCCCTACTAAAGTAAGTTGATCCAAAACATCATGGAATAGAAGGAATGTTTCGAACAAGCAGTCACCGGTCTGCAGTCAGGTCACCGCAATTGTTTCATCTTGGGCAGCGCGGAGCAAAGATCATGTAACCCATTCTCTGTGATCTTGGGGCTGCTGTTGCCAATGAACTGCAACCTGGCGAGTTTTTGTTGCTGGGTCTTGGTTGAAAATAGGGGAAATCCCACCCAAATCCTACCGCAGATTGTATGGTTTTCAACCTCTTTGTCCCATTAACATGGCCATATATTGTTGGGGAAAAGCGCCATGTTCAGACAGAGCCAATCAAAGAAGATACCACGAGGCGCCAAGCAGCTTCTGCAGTGCTTTGCCAGTATCACGCAGCCAGATTGCAAGCCTGAACTGCACTGAGTGGTGGGAAATTGTGGTGCAAACACCATTTCCCTTGTAAAGTGGTAAAGCCAAGAACAAACTCCAAGACTTTAAAAGTACCTACTCAAGGTTATCAACCACCCCCCTACATCATAAAATTGAGTATATCTGGCTTAGTATTCTCAATTATGTTTGCCTCATTGGTTCAAGTTGACTCTCCACCTCTTTATGGGATAGTTCCACCACAAAAAGCCAGATCCCCACAACCGTCCTTTCTTGGCAAACTACGCGCATTTCCAAATCAAAGAGCCAAATTCTGATCCATTTTGAGGGGATGATTCCCCCATGAATTCCCTTAGAAATCATCAGCAAGTTTGATCCATTTTAGTGAAGTTCTTCAATCCTAACCATCATTTCCCACCATTTACTGAATCATTTACCCCCATTTACCATCATTTAAACCATCATTTAGACCACCATTTAGACCACCATTTACCACCCTTTTTTAAACGCCCTTCAGACCTAGAAACGTCGTCAACGTGGCATCGGACAACTGGCCGTTGGCGTCGAAGTTGAGACTCAACTCTGTGAGGCTGCTGGGAAGACCTGGACGAGTTCGACATGTCAGGGTTGTGTCTTGTGTATACCATGGGTGCTAGATATTATTATATATATATACATGAATATATATATATATACATACATATATATATACATATTAATATATATATATATAATATATTAAATAATATATATATATACGTATGTATATGTATACGTATGTATATATATACACGTATATACACGTATGTATATGGATACGTATATCTATATATATATACACGTATGTATATGTATACGTATGTATATATATATATATACACATATGTATATGGATACGTATATCTATATATATATATATACGTATGTATATGTATACGTATGTATATATATATATACAGTTACATATCAAATTGTTCATACTTTGCCCAGGTCTATGGTGATTTGTTGTGATCCTGGAATTGGTTCAAGGGATTTTTTAATGCTTGAAACTTGAAACATGTTGAAACCCCAGAGCTGAGCGTTGAAGCAGGTTTGGCTATGGCGACCCAAAATGGCTTACCTATCTACCTATATGGATCCACAACATTACTCGTATTCAGTGGCCATTTGGGTGATGCCCTGACAGTCTTAGGGTGATGTTTGATGTTTTGCAAGCTGACCGTCATGGATGGCTATGGCCAAATGATGTTTCCTTGTTTGACAAGGTTTTGGGTATTCTGATGATTGCTGATGGCTCAAATTCTTTGCTTCCCTAAGTTGGGTTGGAAATCCTAAGGATGACTTGGATGATGATGTTCATCCAGGCTGTTGGTGGCACCAACAAACCACAGCCTATATCCACTGCGATCAAGACACTTGATATGAGAGCGCCTCGGAAGACCAAAAATGGCAGGTGTTCTCTGGGAAACCGGAGGTGAGTTGCAGTCTTGGACAGTATTCATGTCTTGTTACACTGTCAATGCATATTAGTATGAGTCCAATTAATTTCGTACATCTATGCAAAAGTGAGTTGCGCTATCCTGGTCTTAGATTCATCAAAAATTGTGATTCGTATATATAACTGTGCTGATTCCTCAGAAGCCATGTCTATTTGCTTTGAGATACCCTGTCTCTGAATTCTGCAGGGATTGCACCATCCTTCTGCATTGACCATTCCCTCTTTTTTCGTTCTGAAATTCTTGCTGCATCAACTTGAATCTTTCCAACTGTGTTGTTTCCTCCAGTTTAGTGATTTGCAATGAAACAGTTGCTGAAGTTCCGCTCTGCTGGAGATTTAATGAGATTTATGGCGGGTCATGGCTGTGCAATTCAAGGTTGATCCGTCGGCGGAAATCTTTTTCAGCATCAGGCTCTTGTGTCCAAAGCATAGTAGCTTTCTTGTTCCACTGCTAGTAAAACCATTGCATATCTTTCATTTCATGTCGTGAGATGAGCAGCGGTGAAACGTGGTAATTTAAACGACCTGTCCTGTTTTTGCAACATGTTCCTGTCTCTCGACTTGTGTTCGGACCAGAAGGTTATTGAAATGGGAAAAGCAATGGGTGTGGCTTTGGTGGTGCTGAACCACACCGTTTCTGTTGGAGAACCTGGGAAATGTTTGATCGATTTGCGGCCCATGCGGCCCATGCCACCAGGGAACAGAGACCTGTGTCGCTGAAGGAATCGTTGTCCTTGAAGTGCAGCACTACCTGGGAATGGTCGCAGGGGTGCTCCGAGGTGGGGGTTATCCAAACAGATCCGGATGGATCCGGTAACTCTATGTAACTGTACCTCCAAAATCCAAGCGTTCATCATCTCTTTACCAATCAATATAAAGTTTGGGGGTACTATTTTCAGACACACCCTTATCTATCTGATTCTATCTGTTTTGGAAGTTCGGTCGGTCACCTGAGTCTGCCACCTGAGTCAGCCAGAGTGTCAGCCACCAACAAACATTTAAGTGGTATTTTGTGGTTAGAATCCAAGCCAGTTGCTGAATGCAAACTGTATTCAACTGGCTGTAGAACCCACGGGGGCCGATAAGAATCAAGTTCAAAGATCTGACAGGGTCAGTAAACCTAGGCTAGTATCAACAAAACCTATCGTTTTGCTCCGCGTGGAGATCTTTTCTGAAGGATGTGATTGAGACTTTCAAGCATGAAGTTTGGATCTTGAATCTTGCAAAGGATGGGTAGCTTATCCATATTCAAGTCATATTAGATGCTTTGGAAGTCACGAGCAGATTCAAAGCCGCTTGCACAGAACCACCCCGCTGACATTCTTCAAAGGACCTTTGAGAGTCCAAGACTCTTGTTGTCCTAGCTTGCGTTGTTCGTTCATTTAGTGTGTATCCATGCCTAATATGTTGTTTGCTTAGGAATTTGGCAAGAAAAGTTCATTGACGTCATCACAGCCAGTGAATTCAGCCGGCGGTGCTGAAAAGGCTTGCCACACCTCCACTGAATCAGTGATTTGCTGCGGGTCGCAGCTTGATGCATTTGGACCCTTCCGGGCACAAAGAAATTATTGTCGTCATCGTCACCAGCACCAGCACCAGCATCAGCACCAGCATCAGCACCAGCATCACCATGACCATCACCATGACCATGACCATCACCACCACCACCACCATCATCATCATCATCATCATCATCTTCTTCTTCCTCGTCGTCATCATCATCATCGTCGTCATCGTCATCGTCATCATCGTCATCGTCATCGTCATCATCGTCATCGTCATCGTCATCATCGTCATCGTCATCGTCATCATCGTCATTGTCATCGTTTTCGTTGTCGTCATCGTCATCGTCATCGTCATCATCATCATCATCATCATCATCCTCATCATCATCCTCATCATCATCCTCATCATCGACGTCGACGTCGTCATCGTCGTCGTCGTCGTCATCATCGTCATCATCATCATTCATTATTATTATCATCATCATCATCATCATCATCATGATGATATGATCCTGATCATGATCATGGATAACGATTGTGGAATGATCATGGATAATGACTATCGTTTTTTCTTGGGACTCGTTTAAACAAACGTCATATTACAACCCACTAAAGTAATGTTGTTAAAACATTATTTACTTATCAACCATTTATCCCACTATCATTTATCCAAACATCAAGATAACACTGGGATTTAAACATATTCTCCCCCATGGCATGAGGAAACGACCAAGAAGAAGCGCCTGCCACCACCAAGTTGCGCGCGACATCGTGGGAGGCATCACCTCGGCCAAAAGCTTCAAGGCCTCAGTGTTGGATCAACGCTTGAAACAGACGATGATTCCGCAATGAATGTGGGACTCATATGGGATACAACAGTATGTGTGTATATATATATATATATAATTATATATATATATATTATCATATTATAGCCAAGTTGACATGATGTGTGGGTCTGGAATTTACCAGCATGAAACAGCAATTTTGAGAGGGAACGTAGGGAAATTATGACAAACTGTGAGATTTGGGGGTACCTCATTTTCAGACAAACCTTAATGGCTACAGCAAAGTCCCTATGAAAATATAGAATGTGGGGATGACCATCCCAAAACATATGGCCGACCAATATATCCCATAATATATCCCCACTGCATCCCCATATTTGTTTATGATATGCTTCCCGACTCAATGAATGAATAAATATATATATATTATTTTGTTATATGATATTATATTACATTATATTACATTATATTATATTACATTATATTATATTATATCATATTATATTATATTATATATATTATGATGAATATCCCCATCATTACTATTAGGTTGTGGTTGATGGTTGGTTACCCCGGAATGTTTGAACGCACCAGCCAGAACGCCCGCGCCTCATCTCCCAGTTCATCGTTGTGGATGCTGAGGTCTAAGGAGGTTAAGCCCTGCACTGAGTTTATGGCCATGTGAATCGGGAAAATCTTGTAAGGTCTTAAACCATGGGATATCATGGGATGGTTTAAGGGGCTCCAAATTTTGAGATAACGCCAAATCATCGGTTTGCGAGGGATTTGTTTACAGCAGGAAGCCATTGCATTTTACCATCAAAATATGATCAAGATTGATTAAGTATAAGCTTCCTGCAAATGTTTGCTGAAGCCAAATCTGGGGCTACTATAAATAGGGAATTTCTTGAAAACTTCGTCTGAACGCCTTTCAGCCACTTCATCTTTTCCAACCAACTTTCTGAAAGGGAAGGCCGACGGGAAGACCGACGGGAAGACCGTTGATCCGTATGATATAGATATTCTCACCCGGAAATTCAACCGCAAGAACTGACAAGTGTCATTTTCAATCAGAAAGCATCTTTCAGCCCCTTTGATTCCGAGGATAGTTTGAGCATATTGTACACGCAGCAGTTTGGGGCGAGAAAGGTATCATATGCCCAACATGCATTGTTCGCGATGTTTGCTGTTCCCTTTTTATGTTTCTTAGTGCTCTTCTGGAAGTCTGGATTCTCGAAGCCTTTGGTAAGCCAGCCACCAGTTTGCCAAAGCCATCTTTGGAGATCTTGCACTCCGTCCACCTTGAATGAACAAGCAGGATCTCAACATGAAGCAGGGTACAATGGCTTAAAAAAGCTTTCCAATACACCAGCTCCTCACATTTCCCTTACAGTACAGTATCCCTTCATGGCAGACCCTTGAGATTTCGACCTCCGGTGCAGATCCGCCAGGTGACGAGAACTCAAAGGCCAAGGCCAAAGTCTTCAAGGTCGCTGGGAGGCCTCTTTTGGCAGAACAGGTCGCGAAATGTCAATCCAAAAAACACCCCAGCTTTGCGAAAAGACAGAGGAAAAACATATGGAAAAATGATGAAAATGCCATGAGGAACAAGATGGAACAAGTACCATTCACCTTGATGTATGGTGACTGTTTGGCAACAGTTCACCAACTTACGATGAGCCCGCGCTGCTTGATCAAGTTGCTGAACCAACTCGCTTGACAAGATTGTATCGCGGGTTGAGTTGTGTGAACCTTTTGTCACTTTTGTCAATCGAAAAGCCAATGAGAAACCCGCGGAATGCCCAAAATCTGAGGTCCAAAGCCTGCACCGATGAGTCCAAAGCCATGATCCGTGAACTTGTCGGGATCCACAAAGCTCAGGCCTAGCTTCTGAAGTCCTGAAATGCCACCACAAACCCAGATCGCTCCCTGGAGGCCTGGCTTTCCACTGGGATATGATAAATCCAGGAATCCAGGACCACCACCACTTTTATGACCAAATGATCAACCACTTCATAATTGTGAAGATCCTCCAAGTAAGAGGTCTAGTGAACAAGCTTGAAAGATGCCAATGTCAAGATATTCAAGTTTTCTCGTTGTCACTGCGGTACTTTTAAAAAACCCTTGGAGCCCAAGCTCAGTGTGCACGTGACATTTCCAACCTGCCATGTGGTCGTTTGGCTCATCCCCCCGGACTCCTGGTCTAAGATTGGAGGGCTATGCGGCTACCTGTTCTACCTGTAGATGGGACTAATATGGTAATTCCAATCCCCGAACCATCCTAAACCATGCATTTGAGGGTCGTTAAAAACATCATCCCAAATATTCCCAAATCCAGGTGTATCCTTTGACATAAGCCACAATTGAGCGGTGGCGAAAACCCCTGTGTCATTCTCTTATAATCTTACTTGTCTTCCGCGCGGTCTTCCGCGCTGCTTCCGCCAGCACAGTTTCAGCTTCCGTGGATGGTTGGTAAGTTGATTCTGCTTCCGCGGAGCTTCCGCGAATCCAGCTCCTCATGAAATCTACAAATTGATTTAGCTCCTCATGAATATGTATATGTATATGTATACGTATATATATATATATGTAAATATATATATTTAATTATATTTATATAAATCTAATACGGTACTCAAATCGTCTTCCGCGGCCCTTCCGCGATCGGACGAGATCGGTCTCTGCTTCCGCAAGCCCTTCCGCGCGCTTCGGCTTGGAGGTGTTTGACGCTGCTCAATGGGGGATGATGTCAGATATGTCAATTGTCTCATAAATTCCATTGTTAATATTGTTAAACCCCAAAAAGTTGTCCCAAATGGAATTCTCCCCCAATTCTTAGGCTCATTACTATTCATCAAATTCGTCTAAATTCCGTTGATTACCAATTAATCCCCCATGTGTTATTGATTAAATTATACTAAATTCATCATTTTCGCTGGACATAAAAGAAAAGTGGCTTTCCTGGAGACAGCCCTGGTCCTTCGGGCAAGGTAGAGGTGAAATTTTCCAACTCAGCATCCGTCTTCCATTCCTCGCATGGCGGAAATGGATAGGAAACCATGGTCTTCTCATGTCTCTTCCCGATCAAATAGAGGTTAAAATGGGGGTAATCATCCAAAAATAGGACCATTTAAGTATTGAAACCCATGGGTTTTGGGGACCTCCCATTTTAAGAAACACCCTCAAAATATCTAAAAATAGCTTCAAGCAGAGATCAAAAACCTGTTTTCATGCTCCCCAAAGAACATCCTTCAACCAATTCTGGGCAATGTCGGGAATGCCCTCCACACATTATGTGTGCAGTGGT
>Ga0126342_10001061_pt1 | contig 36246 bp, 30 predicted proteins | sample Cyp1metagenome_FD_92528 | JGI IMG/M metagenome (GOLD analysis project Ga0126342, IMG submission 92528) | Coral microbial communities from Lord Howe Island, Old Settlement Bay, Australia - Cyphastrea 1 metagenome | ecosystem: Host-associated > Invertebrates > Cnidaria > Coral ... | reverse complement strand
TATATATATTGATTATTAATATGTATGAATATGCAAATCTTGTAGATTAACCAGAACTATATCAGCGCAGAAAAAACCGAACGACCGGTCCGATCTTTTTCGACCAAGCAGCTGGCCGCAGACGGTCATGGTGATGATGCGCTTGGGTAGGCAAGCCTCGGCCACCATGGACCAATGGATGGCCCTCCTTGGGCAGGGCACAGCCCAAGGAGGTGGGAATTTTCGTGAAATGCCATGGTATTACTTTAAGAACCTTGCCACGAATATAGAAGGGTGGGGGTTTCCGATTTTGGTAATTATTTCTAATCTGAACATAGATAGATGACTTATCAATATGACAAATATGGATTTTTGTGCAAGACACGTTGGATTATATACTTGGGACTAATCAATCTGAATATATGCACTGACTTGTGGGCATGATCACAAATCAGGTTGCAACATGGAGCCCTGATCAAACCACATATAGGAGGACAAGCAAACAGCATCTTCTTCCCTCCAGAGAAACCTGTCATTTGAGCTCCAAAAAAGTTGCACCTGGAGATCGCAACTATATTAACTACCATCTGGTAATCGAACATAGCCATGGAAAAAGGATGAAAAAGGATGAAAAAAAGCAAGCTTGTTGACTATTTACCTATTGAAACATGTCCATTTATGTAATGTTCCATGGCGAAACGCTAGGTTCCTATAAGGTATGGAGTAATTATAATTATAAATAATATATATATATATAGTTACTAACTAATCCCATCAAATAAACATACATAAACCGTGATAAACCCACACAAATCACCATGTTGGATGCTGAAAAAAACTACCATTTCCCATCCGAGGAGCATAGACTCCTGTGAGCTGATCGGCTTCGGGGAAGACCAGGACCTTTTTTGTAAAGCGCGGCGAGACGAGAACATTGGTGGAACTTATTAGATATAGTACGAAATAGAATATGAAATATGGTATAGTGAATCTATAGTTCTAATGAAATCTCACCTTTCAGCCAATATAACCAATGATGCCTGGTCGGTGGTATACCTACCCCTCTGAAAAATATTCGTCAGTTGGGATGATTATTCCCAATATATGGAAAAATAAAAGCCATGTTCCAAACCACCAACCAGTAAAATATAGTAATTATGATTTACCACCCCAAAAAGTGAAATTTCGTTAAAGATGATATAGTATGATATAGTGATAATTGATGATATAGATGATATAGTGGTAAATGATTTTGCTATAGTGCTCCCCCCAAAAAACAACTATAGTTTTTTTTTGGGCTATAGATGATATATATATATATGGCGATAAATGATCTAAAACAACTATAGAAAAGTGTTTTTTTGCTGATGATATAGGTTGATATGGTGATAAATTTTTTTTTGGGATCTTTTTTTGACTTTCCCAATCTAGTGATCACCCAGCAACAAAGTGCGTCACGGACATGGTTCCCACAGTTAATGTTTGAAGATTGCACGGATTGAACAATAATGGCCAATGTTCGATGTTCTTTCTCTGGTCGGTCACCAGACTAAACCACTTTCGCTTCAATGCACCAAGGCATCACTAGTGGTACTAAAATTTATAGCGCCTTGACCCTTACCTACCTTCTCATCAATTTTCATCTCACCTTTCAGCAGAACATTGGGATTTTCTGGTGCCACGGAGTCGATTTTTTTTCAGCATCTTCCAGCGATGAACAGATGCCACATTTAAGGATGGTTTACAGAACCCATCTAACTGGATATTTATATTATTTATGGGAAAACTCATGAAAATTGGAGATGATTGGGGATGGATGGGGATGAATTACCAACATTACATCAAAAAAATGAAACATGACCGTCTTTCTACATGACTCAACGATTCCATGGGTTGCAAGAGACCCTGGCGTTAGGCCGAGGCGCGTGATGGGGAGGGACAAACCTCGGTTCCAAGGCCACCAGCGAAACTTCTGGATGTCTACGGAAGTAGCGGAAAAAAATTGAAGCCCAGCAACCATTGCCAGCTCTTCTCCTGGGCGATTGCACCCGTTTCGATTTTCAGCATGAAAGATGTCAAATGACGAAACATATATGATGTAGCTGAAGCAAGAGCATAAAGGAAGAACATCCATAAACCATTCCCAATTGGGGTTACTCTTAAATTAGGTGTACCACACAAGATGATTCCCCCACGGCATCTCTAGTGAGGTCGATGTGCTCCAAAAACACTCCAAACCTCCACGACTTGGAGGATCATAGCACATATCACTTATATAACTACTGGTTGGTGGTTTTAACCATCTTGAAACATATTAGTCAATGGGAAGGATTATCCCATATATGAAATGGAAAATAAAAGCCATGTTTGAAACCACCATCCAGACTATATATATATATATGATACATCTACGGAGGTTTCCTAAGCCATGGAGGTTTTCCCGTTGTCCATTTGATTCGCTCAGAACGGATTCCGCATCCACCGGATCCACCGGCCTGGATGATGCTGCAAGGACTCTCCTCCTGCACCAAGAGGTCCAACATGGCGTCGTGAGCCGCATCACCTGGGGAAAAGCCATGGGGAAAGTCAACCGGGATCAAAAAACATGTTTTTTGATGAGTTGTTTCATCAAAAAATGATGGCTGGGATGAGGGTTGAACTGAAAAACAACTTCAACTAGAGGCACTTGGAAGATGAAGCTTGAACTGAACAAAAATTCTGTTGATCTGGCCGGAGGATGAGAAATTCTGCAAGAAAAATGCGGGAATTCGCCTGGGCCCTTATATCTGCTTTAATGGAAACTATCCCATGGGCTCTGATGGGTGGCATTTCTTGCCCGTGTGGAAGGAGTCAAGCTGCAGTAAGACCATGTCCAGAAGGAAAGTGGTTTCAACCTATGTATCGGTCTAGCGGTTAGCTACTATGCGATTCACCACATTCTGACGATTACATCATGTCATGTAGCAATTTTTGATGTACTATAACCCGCTGGAACCACCAACTTCTAGAACACCTTCTATTTTACCAGCAACATTTCAAAGACTTTCAGATTACCCCATCTTGATATCTTGGAAAGCACGGGATGATCACCATTTTCAACATCGGGAGTTGCATCCCTCACCACCTGAAGGTCCTGGTTTCACGTGCTGCGGCTTGAAGGAGCTACGCCAAAAGTTCACCGCCTGTCCTGGCCACGATATAGACAACAAGTAGGTCAACATATTGAGGCACCTGGATGTGTGTATATAGACATATACACAAATGAACATCTACCTAGATATGTGCATATACATATTTATGTATATATATATATATGTATATGAAAATGATCAAAAAGATCATGCAAGTATGTACAACGCCAAACGTGTATAGCAAACAAGTACGCAATTCGTTTTGCAAACGGACAAGTATGCAGTGTAAATACTGACAATACTACATGTATACATAATATGCACATATATCTAGAATAATGTACATATAATGATTAAGCATATCGGTAGGTATACCTGAAGAGAATACATGTTCCTGTGAACAATCGGTACAGTTGATTGGAGCACGTGCAGCGCCAAGGTTCGCAGCATGGACTGGTAGTACCTTGGACTTGGAGCGCTATCAAAGATTGGCCTCTACTGGGTTGATGGGAAAAGATGACATGGATGAACATGGTAGATTCCATGGAACAAATATGAAAACTAGGGATTTAACATGATCTATCACGATTTAACCATCAGTTCCAAATTTATGGTTTTGGCAAAGTGAGGAAATTGCTGGGGTGGCAACGGGACACTTTTGCCAATGAACATCATCTACTATTGCTGGGTATTCCACTGCTACTAGTCACGACATGCCAGAGGTTGCAGGTCTCAAGTCGGTTTCGGGATGTCTTGAGCACGAACCTAGCTGATATCTCCCAGCAGTGGACTGAAGAAAAACACAGCTACCCTCCAGTAAAGTAAGATAGCCGTGGAAAATCAGCATGTTTGATAGGTAAAACATCTATAAATAGGACATGCTCATTTTCCATGGCTATGTGAGTTTACCAGAGGTTACTGTCTGAACGAATGTGAACATCAGCTAGAACATCCTCTTGCGGGCCACCCAAACACACAAAAAAACAACATCTACATCGTAATATTGTTGCTTAACCCTATGTCATTCCCATCAGATTCTGCCATCAGGTTCCCATCATATTTCCATCATATTCTGCCATCAAATGCAAGACATTTGATCAACCCAAGGTCGACCCAGCCATGCCAAAGGCACAGTTGGCAGGTGCATGGATTGGCCGCATTACCTCGGCTAAGAGGGAGTGGGACATACCTGTCGGAAAAGATGTTGGAAGACAAAAGGGCCGGGCTATGATAGTTAGTGTATAATATGTATATATATATATATATATCAATTGTGCGCACTTTCAACCCGATCGATAATTATCTGGTATTGGCCTGGCATTGGTGTCTTTGGGATTCCAGATTGGGAAAAACTGAAGAAACATAGTCTGAGTGTAGGGCCACAGGGGTTCCCTCTGTCTATCCATTTTTGTTTCCATCCCATGCCCATTGACGCCTGGAACATGTTGATGCATGTCACCAGTTCACTTTCGACTTTTGACCATATTTTGCCTAAATCTAGCCACCCGTACCCACCAAATAAAGGGCTCATTTTTAGCTGGATATGATCAAAATTCATGATCGTTCCCCATCTAACCACCCAAACAAAAAATTGGTTCTCCAGACCTACAAACTCACGCTATTTCCATCCAGTCACGCCAAGGTGCCCGAGTTCCTGGCAATCACCGAGCGATGCAGCAGAGCCACTTGCCGCTCTTGCAGGTAGATAGGCTGCAAGGGATCCTGGGGATTTTAGCGTGGGAAAATGGTATAAAATGCTGATGCAACCAGCATTTTCAGCATGGAGATTTAAGATTATTTCAAGGTGATTTCACCAATAAAACTTGTGATTTCACAAATGAAAATTGTGGTTTTATTGGAATGGAAATAATGTGGGAATTATATGGAATATATGAAAAAATGAGTCGGAGGGCCAGTATGGCCTAGTGGATAAGATGCATCCCTCATGCGTCAGACCCGGGTGCAACACTAGGCGGAGAGGTGGGCCACTACCCCACCCCTGTAGTTAAGGGGATGAGCTAGGGTGTGGTCCGTAAAAATTCTCTCTATGAGAAAAAATCCGTCGGGTTTTGGTCGACGGAATGTCCAGCTACTTCATTGGGCAAAACTAACCCACTCGCGATTCCTGGCTCATGGATACCCGGCAGAGAATCTGGGCTCCCACTTCAAGGAATGATGGAACATCTTTGAATTCAAGATAGCAGTAGCTGGCAGCACGGCAAGCATCCTCTTGCACAGGTGTGCGTTTCATTTGAATGACCCAAAGCCATATATGGTTTAGCTGGGGTTGAAGCTAGAAAAATCAGCAACATTTACCTGGAATATATTGAGGAACAAAAGCCGTCTCTTCAAAGTAGTTGCAAACTTCGAGGACAATAAATTCTAGAAATGACTAGTTGGCTATAATACAAAATTTATTTTAAAAAATATATATATATATATACTCCCCATTGCCCTCCAGTAATCAAACATGGCAATGGAAAATTCACCATTTAGTTACGCGGATTTTCCAGCCTTGTGATGACACCAGTGTGCATCTCAATAAATCCCCATGTGGATCTAACATTTAAAATCCAAAATTCTAGATTCTAGAAGAAATGACAGTTGGTTCTAATACAGGTCCATTATAATCCTATGTAATTAATATCAATTAATCCAAAATTATCTCCAGTAAACTAACATAGCTATGGAACATGGACCATTTAGTTCGATGATTGACCTATTCAAAATGGTGATTTTCCAGTTCGCTTTGTTAGTTTACCACAGAGTATATGCCAACAAATCCCCCCATATCTGTTGCAGCTTCCCACGTCAACCGCTCCTTGGTCAACAAGTATGTGGTCATGGCTGTAGCAGCGGCCAGTACCTCGTCCCACCGGGAAATCGCTGGGAAAATTGCGGAAACGCCATGGGGTTTGCTGGGAAATCTATGGAACATCTCTGGGAAATCTGTGGGAAATCGCCCCAATCCCTTGGGAAATCACCCTCCGAAGGACAATGGAAGACCCATGATGAGTTACCTACAGGATGGTTCCCCCCAGTTATGTTTGTTGGTTTAAAAACCCATTTTTACTATAGTTATATCTACCATAAGAACCATAGACTTCAGCCACTTATAAGGCAACTTAGCTATCTTGTGATTTATCAGTTCGCTATCTCAAAGTACCAACAACGGGTAATCTAATGAACCATTGATTGGTGTTTTATTTTCTCCACGTTGCCAATAATATCCTGTAGTGAAAAGAGAACCCCCCAAACCCAGTCAATTTTCATGGTTTCCTATTAAAACTGCCATAAATTGGGATTAAATCCTGCATTGTTTTAGAGATACCCCATCATTTGCCCATTGTATTTCTAGATAATGTCCTACTTATTTTTTGGTTGAATCCACCATTCTCTCCCATTACCACACCAAGTATTTCCATCAAATCACCATATCAGTGTTGGTTCATACAAGGTGAGGCCGCCCCAGTTATACATTGGTTTGAAGCCCACAGTAACCATGGTGATATCCCACGTAAACCCCAGCTAACCATAGTTACAGATTATTTGGGGCAGCATTGCTATATTTAGCCACTTATATATGTCATAGCTTATAATTAATGTCCATCTCCCCCGTTGCTACAGATAGTCTATCTAAGATATCTACCATAAACTCATAAACCCAAAAAACGAGTTATATACTGTGTATATATATATATATAGATATGTATACATATATATATATATATGTATACATATATATATAAATATATATGCTTATATATTATATACAGTGTGTATAGTTTCAAATGCTTGGAGTATCTGCATCAACGGCGCTGTCATAAATCCACCCTGAAATCCCCTTAAACCATATTTTCCTATGGTTTTCCTATTATAAATCCCCAAAATTCCTGAGTTTTTCCGTGGGCCTCATGGGCTCTGCCAGGACACCATGTCCACATACTCCTGTGTCTTCAGATCACCACGCATCGCCTGTGGAACCATGCCATAACTACAGCACATCTATGTCTAAGTCATATAGGACGTATATATGTTTATATTATATAACTCTATATATATATAGATAGATAGATAGACATACATGTATACATATATAGATATTATATACAGATCTGATACAGTTATTGTAATATGTGTGCACGTATATGTGCTTGCAATAAAAACATATGAGCTATATGGCTATATACCATAGTTACAGTATATGAAATGACAAAATTCCCCCCAATAGCTTTGAACTGTTGGAAGCCCTAAAACGCGGACAATGTTCAGACACCCCGCAATACACAAACACAACAAAAAAATGGCTATGAAGGCAGACACCATTAGGAGTCAAAACAATGGACAATACATTCTAGAATTCTAGAGTGGTGGGCGATTGCAACGGCAATCAAGCACGAAGTATGGGTGGAACAAAGGCAACATGCAACAGAAAGAAACATACAACAATACCCCACAAAACAACGCCAAACAACAGACATTTAAATCATTTGACATTCAAAAGAATACAAAGATTAACACATAGATTCTGACATCCTGCCCCTCATGACCAACCGGAAGAGACGGCCGTCGTAGCCGCGTAGCCGACGCCTCCAGGAAGCTGTGCAAAGCAATGTAGAAGCCCATTGCTTGCTGGAGCACCTACTGCTGCCAGAAAAAAAAGAAGAAAACAACTGCGCCCATAAAACAACTGTGCAATGTTGTGCATTTTGGCATAGTCAACTGCAGTTCAGCAAGCCCCAACGAGCCTTTGCACGTTTCAACATTTGGAACCTATCAGAAAATAAGTCTTTCATATTAATTATTCGTATTCATTCTATACATAGTTTTGTGGTTACATGATTATATAGATGTGTGTATATATGTTTGTGTTAGGAAACATGTTGTGTCAACACCATATTCATTTCAAACATATATCAACCGAATTCATCCCGTTTTCCTGCATTTAATGTATGTGTGATGATTGACGGCCGAATTCTTTGGAAAATGTTGCCGTACCTCCACAACTACACAACAAGGGTACCACTTCAAACTGGTCTTGTGAAGCCTTTTGACCAATATGTGACCCGAGGTCCCTAGGTCGGCTCAGCGAATTTCAACCCCAAACGCGTTCACCTTGCGACATTGGCCACTCCAAAACATCAATCCAGCAGGGGCCAGCCTCGGGCGTGCAGGTTGTACCATGGCATACCCCAAGATTGCAATCTTAAAGTGATGCTAAAGCATGGGATTTGGGACAATGATGAACCAAACCCAAACATTGCATCCCGAGCACTTGCATTTCTCCTGGATCATGATGTTGGCACTAAAGTGATTCATTGGCTTGCTGTGGGTGGTCCCGAGGTTGTCCCAAAGTAAAACTCGCCTGTTATCAGTTGGAATTATTGTTCTTTTGGGAGTTTTCTTTCCTGAAAGTTTGGCACTGGGGGATATATGATATATCTTAGTGGCCGCATAGCCCAAAGCAATTTATAGATACCCCCATTGACATGGTTTTACACATGTTTTAAGATATTTTTTTCTGGTGTTACGTGGTGGGCAACCCGGGTAGAAACCTTGCTAAAACACGGTCGGTCTTGCCGACATGTGGCTAGATATCCCAAAATGGAATGGCAGTGAAGAAGCATCAAACGTGTAGATCACCTCCTGCAAATCAACAATAACAGTTATGGCTATGATCGGCATGCATTGTCTACTGAAATTTCCAGTTCAATTTCCGTCATTTTCTGCCCACTCATTTGGCGTGAGCTCTTTTGCTCCCCGTTTCGTCAAACAAATCCTGGAACACAATCAACACATGGGCCATGAGTGATCAATCGCCGCAAGTGGTTGCGAGAGTTGCTACTGCAACCTCTTTGTTTTGAAATGAACCAATACGGAGAAGGACATCTATGGTTGAAATGGGAAGAAACACCAAGAAACCATATTCTGCCTGGTGAAAACCCAACAAATCTGTGGCTTAGGCCCCTTTATAAACACAGCGAAACCACGATGTTTTGGCTACAAATTCCCACTGAAATGATGAAATGTTACTTAACATTCTCCCTAAGATTTTCCCCGTAAATCCCAGCTTTTAGCTGATAAATCACCAATGAATCACCCATACCCGGGCCATACCCTCTGGTAAACTATACAAAAAGCTATTGAATATGGTACATAGAAATAGGTGATTTACCTATTAAAAATGGTGGATCTTTCCACAGTTATGGGACTTCCAGAGGGTAGTTGACGTGAGGAGCTGCAACAGATATGGGTGGATTTGTTGGCATATATTCTGTGGTAAATCCTGGTTTTTCACCAATAAATCACCAATAAATCACTGCCTTCACCCAGAAGCTCTCCGTGGGCGAAGCCTCGCAAGGCCTCGCCCATCTCCTGCAGGGAGACGCTGCCCAGCAGCCAACCACTACGTGCCAGGTGCCTGGGGATGGCGGACCAAAAGATGTTGATGTGTTCATCTGTGGTACTTCTATCTCATGTTTATAAAATGTGGATGTTTATAAGATGAGATGGATTTGTTTGGATGTTTGTTTGGATGTTTATTTGGATGTTTATATTATTCTATAACATGAAAAACCATAGCGGTTTGAGGTCTATAGACGATCCATCCATCCATCAACGTTTAATGGTCTATATTTTTTCTCCGGGGGGTTATCAGATGGTTTAGAGACTTGCATGGAATGATGCTATCCCGGATTTGAGTGTAGGGACATGGACATCCCAATAGCAAATGGCTTACAAATTGAACATGACCAATAGGTTGGGCTTCCCAAAAGGCTCCATGTTTACTCCATCTCCAACTGAAGCTGGTGATCTGTTGAGGCAAAAAAACATGGACAAAAACAATGAACAACTGCAATCAATAGCTACAGTAGCATAACAAGCCAAGCACTGTGCCCCGCAAACTAAGTGATGGGAACATATTGGGATCCAAAATCTTACCCTGGATGCAAAGAAATTCATCGCCAATGGATCTGTAGGAGTTCAAGCCATCTGGAAAAACGCTCACATCAAAAGGAATTGGTGGTGTGGGCATACTTTCCGGACCCCCAAGTCGCAAATCGTTGATGGTTGAACGATCCAAGCTGGTACCGCCATCCATGCCATGACACCAATGTAGGTGCCCACTGCCGTTTACCAGACCTCAGCCGTAGCCATCCCCGGCCATGAAATTGCAGCTGTGACAACACCCAAAAAAGAGTTTGCCTAAAAGCAAAACATGTTTACACACTTTGAGATTAGTGCTGCTGTATGTTCTACTTTTGAATGTTACCATGTTGGAATGCATGTCTGCTAGCCTGGAAGTAAACATTACATTGGTGGAAGTAGGTTCGTCCTTGAAACTGACTTGAAGATAGTTGCAAAATGGTAGGACACAAAATGGTTTGTGTCTGAGCCACCATTTCAGAGGGGGTGTCATTTCCGGAATTTTGACGTCTCTGTTCCAACGTTTGTTGCTTAAACCTGCCTCAACCCCAAAAAAACAGCTGGACATTCAGCCTTGTTGGTTTGATATGGTCCAGTTGTTGGCTAGACTAAAATTAAGATCTGTGCTTTCACTGCCCATGAAAAAAGCTAATGAGTTGGGATTATCATTCCAAATACGGTTTTAATAGAACAAAATGATGGAAAGAACCAACAAGGCACTGGGCCATGAGAGGGTCCAGTTCACTTTAGTAGGTTTGTTCTCAGGTTTCAAAATTGCAGCAAACTTTTCCAGAGCTGATCCTGGAGCCAAGAGAAGAAAGAAAAGCCTCTTACAAAAGTAATTGAGAAGTTCAAAGCCCAAGCCTTTCCCAAAATAATCAGACCGCTTATTAAACCCTTATTAAAAAACAGTTGTTCCACAAATTTCCAAGGCAGTGGGCCATGAGAGGGTCCACTTCACTTTAGTAGGTTTGTTCTCAAGGTTCACAATTGCAGCATTTTTTTTCCAGAGCTGATCCTGAGTTCATCTTCCTCTGCCTCTTCCCCTTCCTCTTCTTCTTCCTCTCTCTCCCTCTCTCTCTGTTCCTCTTCCTCTTCCTCTTCCTGTTTCTCTTCTTCTTCCTGTTCCTCTTCCTCTCTTCCTCTCTTTTTCTTCTTTTTCTTCTTCTTCTTCCTCTTCCTCTCTCTCTCTCTTTCTCTTTCTCTTTCTCTCTTTCCCTTTCTCTTCATCTTTCTCTTTCTCTTGTTAATTACACTTTGAATAAACAACTTAAGGTGGAAAAGGTAACGCAGTCAACATGTTGAATCCCACTCACTACAAGGTACTACAAGTACTACAACTACTACAGGTAGTACAAGTACTACAGGTACTCAAGTACTACACGTGCTACAACACCACAAGTTCATCGGCAAAAAGTTTTAATTATATAGATTTCAATTGTAGCCAATTGAAATCCTTACTTAAGTGCTCTTTTTTTTCCTGGGATTTTTTTTTTGGCGCCCAAGTTTGAAGAGGGTATAGCTATTGTTGAGGGGGGGTCCTCACACTAATCAGGACGCAACATTATTAAAAATTAAAGAATCTATCGGTATCTTACTGTGTCCAATCCCTCCGAGCGGCGCTGCAACGCCTTGGCCGCCACTCGCTCCGACTCCGGCAGCGAAGTGAGCTGCGGCAGCGAGCTACGGAGCACGCCTCCGTGCCCCAGTTTTCATTGCGAAGTTCATTTAAAAGTCCAAGAACTATAGGGTCTATGGATGGTTTTAAAGGTTATATATGGTTATATCGATAGGAATCTATAGTTATGGATGTTTATGGGGGTGATATATGGTTATATCTATAGTTCATGGGAGTTGTAATCCAACTTTAAACTAGGGGCAACCACCTGTGGGATTTAATAGGGGGTTAAGCAATTAAAATGCTGATTTAACCACTAAGACTGGGATTTAACCAGTAAAATTGAGGGATTTGATCATTGGTTGACTTGTCATTGGGTAGTTATAATGGGAATACATTTGGATATAATGGGGAAAAACAACTTAGTAACTTAAAGCTGGCGGTGTCCCTGTTTTCTGCAGCGAAGTTGGTGACATAACTCCAATTTTTGCTCGATTTATGGTAGATATATTTCGAACTATTTCATGGATGTTAATGGGGGCTATCAACCGACAACATAAATGGAAGCTTTGGATATGTCACAGTTTGATTCGTATAGGGGCTACCCAATATGCATGTATATAATTATTGTGTATATATATATATATATATATATTACATACACGCATAAAAGATTAACGGGATTTAATTGAGTTGCCAGATTCTGAAATTTAATGGGCTATGAATGAGAATGTCCAACGGAATATATAACAAGCAATGTCTGGAGGTGATTTTTCGATGAATCAGGGTTGCAAATTCTAGGAAATCCCTTCAAACTGCAGGAGTTCCCATGATAAATTCCTTTCATGAAAAATATCAGGGTGTCAAATTTAGGCGTATACCTGTTTTAATTGTTACTGGGGATATGCCTAAAATTTAAGGACATAATATTGTTGTCGTTAATATGTTGGGTGAATATCAATTACATTGTAATTACATGTATGTCGAGCTTGGGGGTCTTGTGGGCTGCTTGACGTGCAACCTCGGATTGATAAATGCACATCAAAAAAATGGAGGCTGGGTGCATATGTTTATATGGCAATTACTTGCTCACATATAACTACATTAAAAACAATATATATATATATATATGATAGACTTAATAGACTTGGGATACCATCAATATCAACCCTGGTGTTCTTCTTATTCAATCCAGGCTTCAAAATGATGCCGTTCGAGCATCCCAGCGACCTCATTGGGTCAAGCTATACCGCTGACAAGATGCAATGATCATTGGCCCAAAGCAGCAAAGGATGCCTCGTCGAGATCCACGCTTGGGGAGATCCGTGTATCGTCATGGCTATCCCCTAAATCATCGGAAAATGGACCATGACACCATGACACCATGACTTAAGGTATTGAAAGCCATGGTGACTTAGGGATCCCCCATTTTTTTTTGGGAATCCCCCCCGGCTGGTAATCCATGAAAACGGCACGGAAGCGGTTCCTGGATTGGTCGGAATGGGCATCTAGCAGTAACTGCCGATTGTAGTGATGGACTGCCAATGGAAATTTTATCAGCAAATACATTATAGCTGGTATAAAGTGTCTAAAACATATGATTCTTTAATGTGCAGATCTTAAAAGATCTTAAAAGATCTTCAAAGATCTTAATAGATCTTCATAGATCTTCAAAGATCTTCATAGATCTCAAAAGATCCTAATAGATATTCATAGATCGTCATAGGTCTCAAAAGTTCTCTATAGGTCTTCATAGATCTTCATAGATCTTCATAGTTCTTAATATATCTTCATAGATCTTAATAGATCTTCATAGATCTTCATAGATCCTCAAAGATCTTCATAGATCTCCATAGTTCTTAATAGATCTTCATAGATCTTCACAGTTCTTAAAAGATCTTCATAGATCTTAATAGAACTTCATAGGTCTTCATAGATCTTCATAGATCTTCATAGATCTTCAAAGTTTTTCAAAGATCTTAATAGATCTTCATAGATCTTCAAAGTTCTTAATAGATCTTCATAGATCTCCATAGTTCTTAATAGATTTTCATAGATCTTAAAAGATATTCATAGATATTCAAAGATCTTAATAGATCTTCATAGATCTTCAAAGTTCTTAATAGATCTTCATAGATCTTCAAAGTTCTTCATAGGTCTTCATAGATCTTCAAAGTTCTTAATAGATCTTAATAGATCTTCATAGATCTTAAAAGATATTCATAGATATTCAAAGATCTTAATAGATCTTCAATGGTCTTCAAAGTTCTTAATAGGTCTTCATAGTTTTAAATAGATCTTCAAAGATCTTCATAGATCTCCATAGTTCTTAATAGATCTTCATAGATCTTAAAAGATATTCATAGATATTCAAAGATCTTAATAGATTTTCATAGATCTTCAAAGTTCTTAATAGATCTTCATAGATCTCCATAGTTCTTAATAGATCTTCATAGATCTTAAAAAATATTCATAGATATTCAAAGATCTTAATAGATCTTCATAGATCTTCAAAGTTCTTAATAGATCTTCATAGATCTTAATAGAACTTCATAGGTCTTCATAGATCTTCAAAGTTCTTAATAGATCTTAATAGATCTTCATAGATCTTCATAGATCTTCATAGATCTTACTAGAACATAATAGAACTTCATAGGTCTTCATAGATCTTCAAAGTTCTTAATAGATCTTCATAGATCTTCATAGATCTTCAAAGATCTTCATAGATCTCCATAGTTCTTAATAGATCCTAATAGATCTTAATAGATCTTCAAAGATCTTCATAGACCTCCATAGTTCTTAATAGATCTTCGTAGATCTTAATAGATATTCATAGATCTTCACAGTTCTCAATAGATCTTCATAGATCTTCAAAGTTTTTCATAGATGTTAATAGATCTTTATAGGTCTTTATAGGTCTTTTTTGGTCAAAGTGGGATTCTGCACATCGCTTTCACTTCGGTCTCAGGCGCGCAAAGTCCCGAGCCGAAGCTTTGGCGCCGGGGTGTAGGCCTTGCGCCAACAAAAACGCCCGCGGCGCGGTGGAGATATCTACAGGAAACCATAGATTTTCCCATGAAATATGGGGCTTTCCTGTAAATTTTCCCTTAAACCAATCCATTGAACAATAGTCTGGCAACATCATGACTTAACATTACAAACATCATAGTAGTTTAATTGTTGAGAGTGAAGAGTTAATACTTCATAGTTGATAGTTAATAATAATAGCTTAAGATTTAAGATAGTGAATAGTAAATAAGAAGCAGTTGAATGAATTCAAGCTACCATGACTACGAAATCCCTATAATTGGAGTGTCTTGACCCATCTGGCATTTTGAAACCAGGAACACGCCTTTTCTATCGGGTTTCATCCCAAAAAAGACCAGAAATGCCAACTGACTAGCCACTTCCGGCTGACTTCAAGATATCCACCCCAACTCAACAACATGGTACACCTGCTCCCCTTGATAGAGAGCTATTGTAGTCCATGATCTTAAAAGATAGCTTTTGGATAAAAGTTGGCAGGAACACGTCCCCCTACGATGTTTCACGTCCCTGTGGATATCATTACGGTAATTTACGTCCCGGACAGCTTTTCCCTCTATATGGTCATATATAACCAAATATAGCAAAAACAACACCCAAAACAGATCATATATGATATCCTTTCTTGGTTGATGGTCCTTCTTCAAGATATCCTTGAATCGCATGCAAAACCATGCATCAACACTCTTCCCATCTGCCCAGCCAGCTTTCTTTTTAGCCTCCCCTGCTCCAAATGATATTTATGTGACACAAATATCGAGACAAAGTTCTCTTTGCCTGGAGCCTGGGACTCACCTGCCGGCTGACAAAAGCCAGCCGGCCAATGAAATCTTCGTCACACGAGCAAATGTAAATTGCTGGGTTGATGCACCACTGTGCAAATGTTGTTTGTCGCTTCAGGGTGTGACCTATTTCATGTAAGCCATGGACCTTTGGAATGAGGTGGAAGTGATCCAAGTTCAGTTGATAGGCGGCATGCGCCTGAAAGAGATACGATCTGACAAAGAAGTAAAGGTGACCAGCTACTTCCACACCAACTTCTTTGGGCAGAAAAAAATCGTACTTGTAGATCGTCCTCATAAAGCAGTTCAAACGCTTGGTTGCCAAAGCCTCAAGTCAAACACCCAGTGTTGGAGAGGATACCCCAACCCCATGGACAAAACAACAGGCCCAAAAAATCCCAAACATATACCAAACAAATATAAAGGAAAAAAAATCAGAAACTGTTTTAAACACCAATACTTGCAGAAAAGAAACCCAGTTGTTCATTCTTTCATCCCGCTGTATGCTATCGGACCATTGGTCACAAAAATGTTCGAAGAATAGCATCATGTTCGAAGTGACTGCTGCTTTGTTCCAGCTACCAAATGGGGTTGTTGGCCCTCCAAATGTTCTCAGATCAATAGCCCGTAGTATAGGGTCAAGTTTGTTTTCCCGGCAAAAGGCTTTGTACTGTAATCCAAGCTCTTCAATTCGCTGGTCCATGTTTCTCATAGGAATCAATCTCTGAAGCATGAAAGCTCCACATCCGATCCAGTGCTTACCCACCCCTAGGTGGATCGTGTGCCATGGGTCCAAACAATGAAAGCGCTGGGCACCATTTGGACTAGCATCATGGTAAAGTTCCCGTGTAAATGGCGACTCTCGGTCCCAAGGCACAGGTTGAGGAACACAATATGATTGGTCCATGACATTTTCAGCAGCAGTCCTTGGAAAGCACACAGGCCACTTGCACATGGAACCCTGCAAACCCTTTCTTATGTTGAAATTGTATATAGTTTGGGATCCCGCAAAGAAACAATGCATATATATATATATATAAAGGAATTCATCATTGTGTCACAAAAACACCAGAAGAAAAAGGTATATATCCCAGATTAAGCAAAGAAACATGTTTTCCCAATCAACGCCCTGGCCACAAGTACAAAGGTGGCACACGCCAGCGCCAGCAACTTCAAGAACCCCTTGATCCCCAGCTCCCTTTGGTGCTCGCCGGTATGATCTTTCTAGATTAGCACTGGATACCTTTGAAGCTGACACAGAATGCCAAAGAACAAAAAAACAAATCCCATTTTGTGGGGGCTATAAATGACTTTTGTTTCACCACCTATCCAAAACACACATCAAACAAACGCAGTTGAATGATTTCTGAAGGACAAACGAGGTACCAGGTAACTCCAGTCACCCTTGTTACCCAGAACTATCGGCCAGACCCGGTCACCATCTCCATCCCCAATCTTGATGCCATCCTTTTCACAAGTTGCAAGATCCTTGGCAATGACCTCAAAGATCGCATTCCATACTCTCCGGTCATCAGCGTAGTGATCCTGAACAGGGATAGGTTCTGTATATGAGAACATGGACAGGCCATATAGTCCTTTTGACACTTAAATTCACCCCCTATCATGCATGGTTCATATTGCTGCCCTTGATAGACACCTTTTTCAAATAGCAAACAAAACTTACAGACAAACATAATGAACAAACACTGAAATCAAACCCCAGACACTCCTTCGGACACACAAAGATTGGCATTCTGGATTGAAACCCAGTGGACAGAAAGTTGAGTGGAATTGAATCTCCAAAGGCTTGGTACCTTTCTTGGATCTCCTGTGCTCTTTTTGAACTTCCGTATCCAAAAGCTCCTTGAAAACTCACAATCAGGATTGCACCTTTTTTGAACGACGTACCTTCGTCGCCGTGAACGAAGATTGGCAGACATCTCTCTAATGTTTTCTCTCCAGCATCTACACTTGACCAAAGTTGGTGTTGTGGATACAGAACCCGAAACTTGCTCCAGAAACTCAACAACATATCACGGGCTTCTCTCAAAGAATGTCCACCAAGTATGTGGCCCAAGTCATTCATTTTTGCCATGGTCTTGATAAAGTTGGAAGGCTTAAGCCAGCAGAAACCTGCCAACGGTGATGCCTCCTCGCAACTCATCTCAACCGGGTAAAAATAGTTATTCAAACGAAGCACTTCAATGACGCCTTCTTCCTGGGTTGCTCATGCATGGATCCCACTGTATATCTTTTCTTGCACAAATTGTGTCTATTGAAATTGATGGGCCCATATCAGATATGTAAGAAGATATGATATATAAATAAAGGGGAGCAGGAATTATATAGTATATATTGGGCAATAGGGCATGTATGAAACAATGAAACCACTTGAATGCATATATAAAACTGCACATATAAGTGGATCAGGATCAGACTTTTTGCGGTCCACTCGTGCCAAAGAAGAAAGGACAGGGCATGCCACAGTGCTGTTGTAGAAACCTTCGCGCACGTCTCGCATTTCAGCCGCAGCAAATGAAATGATCTCGGAGCATTTCTCCTTGGGGCGGCTCGTTGAAACTTTAGATCAGGGGGCGAATGCATCCAACCACAAAAACTCAACTGAGTTATATAGATGCCATCCACATTTTCTATATATACAGATTGGTGTTAGATGACCCAACCCATATTTAGACAACCACTTTCAAGACATTTAATTTTCTGAATGCATGGTTGTTTGCACATGTACATGCATGGCACTATATATAAATCAAGTTTCTCCACGCCCGTATCTCCATGCAACATCTCGAGCCTTGTGTGAAGGACCTGGCATGACGGGAGTGGCTGTTGGCTGGGAAATGAACCATGCACTAATCCCCAAAATAAATATATGTTTTCATTTTGAGTGATTGACAAATCCAGTTGTTGGGTCCTTGACACTTCAATTTTGACTCCCAATGGTGCGGTCATCATGGCTCTTTTGAATGTTTTCCCACGCAAAGATTGGCGCCGTCATGGCTCTTTTGAATGTGCCGTGGTAAGCCACCGCAGCATTGCACATACATACATGATTAGAGTAACCCAGACAGTGACAAGTGATCGCACTTGAAACTGGTGCATGCGATTTCACATGGCACTATACCCCATGGCCTAGGGTACCCCAAAAGTTGGACTTCACGACCTGATTCGATCCATTGGAAATGGTCAAACAAAACATTATATAAACAATCTTATTCACTTCATTTCGAATTAAATGAAGATGACATTCAGAAGTTGCAAACGGAATCCAACATGGGCACTCAGGACTTGCGCTGCTTCTTGCCGCTGCTGGCAGGCGCAGCTGACTCGTCAGCAGGGGTCTCAGTTGACCTCCTGGGTGTCTTGCCCTTCTTGGAAGGAGCACCCTTGTTCTTCTTTTTACAGGGACCCTTGGTGGACTTCAACTTCTTGCCCTTTCCATCATTATTGCCGGACTTCTTGGGCGTGCTCTTGCCTTTGGAACTCTTGGATTTCTTGCTGTTGCCGGACTTCGGCTCCAAGTTCAAGTCTTTGTCCAAAGCCCTGCATGGAATCAACAGCTATCCCCATGAAGGAAGTAATTGGATTTAATTGGTATATCTCCAAGATTCATGCTGCTGAACAAAACGTTTTGAATTTGAATGATTCCCAAGCATATACACCAGGGGATGCCTGTAGCGAGATTCCAAGGGGATGGCAGAACTGCACCTTAGATCGAGGATGATTGGCTGATTATATAAGATCTTGCATTTACTGATGATATACACATGGGAGTCAGGACAGCTGTTTTGGCTAAGCTACAATTTTCTTACTTTGTTCTTCTCCTGCACGATTTCCTCCAACAACCTTGTGGTTGAATCACCATGGAGACCACCCAAAGAAAAAACATATCGAGTTGAATCAAAAAACGATTGACAAACGATTGCATTGCATGTTCAGCTCTTTTCCTTCTGCCCATCATCGAAGGCTTATGTTGTATCTAGCGAGGCGGTGTTTTAAAGGAGCGATACACCACATAGACAAGAAAGGGGCCAGGCTCTTCCCAAGAGGTTGTTTCACCTCCGTCCCGAATGTTTCTGCATCCAGGTTGTCCTGAGTGATATGGTTTTGCAGGGCCCCTGAAATATAATGAAATATATAGTATAGCACATGAACATAAAAAAAGGCCAACATTCTTGAAAGAAAGTTCATATTAATCTTTTTTGCATGCAAGAATCCTTTGTGGCGTTGGATAAGGGCACTTTCTACGAAAGCAGGAGATATATATTCAGAGGCTGCATATAGGATCAGCATGTTGCTCCATCTTGCAGAAGAGTCCCATCGATACCCAAACTTTGTGTTGTGCCACCGGAAAGATGCACAGTGAGTGAAGCCAAATTTGAAAATACATGGTTTTTGTGCCTCCAACAATCCATCAATCGTGTCAAAGCAGTGCTTCAGGATTTTCCCTGCCAATGTTGTTCTGCATGGAAGTTTGTAGTCCAAAATGGCATCTTGCTCAACTAACCCAAAGCATTCCTCAGTCCTGGGTAGCGCAAGCGTTGCGCTGTCTAGGCGATCTCTCCAACAATGGTGTCGATGAAGACGTGGAAGGACTGCCCAAACAATGTGGAATTGGTTCGGAAGTAAAAGGGCACATGAATTTGACACATCTTTATATGTGATCTTGAAAAACACTTTGGACATATGCAAATCGTTTATGATTGGATCCCACCTGCAAGATCATGATGGAGCTTGGGTTCATCCTTTTTGTTGGCCTGACCAAGTCACATATGGAATCATGTTTACCAATTAACATTTATCAGCATTTTTTTGGGTGAGTTGGAACATCATGCTATCAATGGTGAGGGGTGGCCTCACGGTTGTACTGCAGAAGTTCTTTTAGCCACTCTTCAGCGTCATCTTGACCATTGGCACCATCCATCCAAAGATATAGACACCGGTGGAAACACCCCAGGCCATCCAAGGCCAAAACGTGCCAAACCCATCCCCAGCTTGGCTGTCTATAGAAATGAAGTCGGCAGTTGGACATGTCAATGTGTATAGAGACATGCATGGGGCCAATTGATTAAACTGAAATTCAGGGATGAACCTCACAATTTGATAGATAATTTTATACAAGCAAGCCTTCAGTCTCTCACTCTCCGTGTTGTCACCATCATGCTCCAACTTAAGTTCGGTCAAGAACTCCCCACAAGACTCATAGCTCGTTTCCAGACCGTTGGCCAAGGGCTGCAAGGATGACATCAACCTCAGAGCGGGCGTTTCCTATATTTGGATATATACAATGCCAACTTGTGCCCCCTTGATGTGTTTAACAGATTTCACTGCAAGGTTGTTTGGATTCAGTCAAAGAGCTTCTGAGCTGCACCATCTGATGATGCCCCAAGATTGTGAACCAACTTCTCAATAGACTCTTTCTTCTTTTCGATGGCACCCATATACGCTTCCAGGTCCGCAACAGGCTGACCAGGGTCATATGGCTATATAAGGAAAAATATAGTTTTTTTGGCAAAACAAGCTATATATAGTCTATATTACATGCATGGTATGAGATATATCTACATCGCCATATAGCTATATACATAAAATTATATATAAATGTTGATTTAGTCAAAACCCCACTCCTTGGAGCCCACCACCTCTGGGGCAAGATCGGCACTTGGGATCTTCACGTGTTCATCCGGCAGTCCTTCAGGAGCTTTCTTCAATTTCTTCTCCTTGGATATGGCAGTTGAAGGACAGAGGATGTGGCACGGTGGGGTTTGATGGGAAAAGGTCACCATCAAAGGGAAGCACCATGTTCTTCAATAGGGATGTGATTTGTCAAAGATTGTTTATACAGAATCCAATGTTGCTTGTCAAGAATTCAATCGATCAATAACAACCTGCTATTTCTTGCAAAATCAATCTCCATGATCTTGGTGTGCATGCACGTATGGGTTCAATATGGCGAAGCCAAAAGTCTCCCAAGTCCGTTTCATCAACTTGGCGGAGTGCATCTTCCTTCTTGCGTGCAGCCTTGTCCTCATAGATCACATAGTACTCCATCTTCTTTTCATCGTACTGCCAATGCCTCCCAAACATGTGAGGGGCATCAAAGTATGGGATTGATTTTATTGTTTGTGAATTATTAGGCTCTCTAAAGCAACATCATTGATTAAATTGATTGATTGAGTGTTGACTGGCCTGCAAAGGGACTCTGGGAACTTCTTGCAGTACTTGATGATTGCTTTCACAGAAGTGTTGGAATACTTTCCCGACTTCCGCAAAGCCTCCTCCGTATACCAACCGCCAAGAATCTCTTCTGTGCGGCTCTCCAACCGCTCCCTGATGAGCTTGGTCTTCTGAACAAAGTCGTTCTGCAAAGTATCAGGGCTGGATGAAATTTATATAGGGTTGACTAATCACATGCACATGCACAAGAAAATGTGTATATATATATGTTGTATTCGGAACTGAGATATATATGTTTTCAATTGGTTTAGGTTCATGTGGTGTCCATGCGAGATTGTTTCAGAACCATCAAACCTTCCTATCATACACCACCCAATCAAAACATATAGCCTTGATTCTCTTGTAGTTGGAACGGGCTGTGCCAAAGCGAGACAGTGACTCGAGTAACGCCATTTCCAAGGCTTCCCTTTGTTCCCCTCCAGCCCGCCATTGTTCGGCTATGGCAGGATCAACTTGGAGCTTTCCAGCAGGAGTCCTCTGGCAAAGGCGCCTACAGCGCATCCGCAATGCGTCGGTCGTGATGTTGACCTCAGAGGGATGATTGTTTTGGGACCCCAAGCCATGCATGGTTTTAATGGAATCATAATTGAATGGAATAATGGGATCATGCACCACACCATTTTTATAGGTCATCAGTATATAATTGGAACAACAAGGGACCTGTTGCCCAGAGGGTGTGGTGACCCAACCATCATCTTCATCTTCATCACCATCCGATGACTCGTTTTCTTCATCTTCCACTGGCTCTTCCACTTCCGGTGCCGGTGTGGCTTCTGGTTTGGCTGAACCCTTCTTAACACTTTCTGCCGGTTTGACTGGTGTTGTCATGGCTTTCATGTTAGACTCCAAAGAACTCACTCGGTTCAAAGTCTGTTCAAGCAATTCCTGAAGCTTTGAATTGGCAAGGTCCTTCTGATGGTTTTGGTTCATCATGTCTTTTTCCTTCTGCGTCAGTTCAAGTTGTTTTTGAGACAACTGCAAACTCAAGCGGGTCATCTCATCCTCCCGGTTTTTGGCATTCATCTCAAGTTTTTGGATTTTTTCATGCAAGTCCTCTGGCTTCTTCTTCTCAAGATCCACCAACCTCTGCATCTCAACCTGCATGTGATGTATACAAGGGATCTATATAAGTGGAGGGGGAAAAGATCAATCAGAATAAGTGGATTCTCGAACACTATATAAGAATCACGTGCCTCTTTGGCAACCAATTCAAAAGAAGCTGGAGTCTTTGGAGTTGCTCCACCACGTGAGGCATCAGGGGATGGCAGGTCCTAGGATGTCCCAAAAGGCATTTGAGAACCCCAAGAAGTCTACGACATATGTGAAAGATTAATTGTTATATAGCCGGGAATCTGCTGGAATTGTTTCTTGGTCAGCAGAGGCTGCAGGTGCAGGTGGCAGATCTGGCACTGCTGGTGCCACTGGCTCTGACACCTGACAACAGCAAACCTGTGTGCATATATTTATACCCATGTGCAAAACATATGTCTATATATATTAGGATATATACCTTATATATACTATATATATGAGTTTACCCCTATATAGATATGGATCCACCATTCCAAGATCGATATTCCAAGACACCTTACGCGTCTCCTTGGGCGATGCAGGTGGCTCTTTCTTGACAGCCTTCAAGCAGTCAGGAACCTCAGATTGCCGATGCTAAGCAGGTCACGTTATAAATCTTTGCAATCATTATACTGAGTCTATAAAACATATATATAAATCTCGAACAATCTCGACCTCTTTGGGGGGGAAATGACGGCAAAGCCAAGAAACGGTGTTCTTTTGTCCCACAGCCTCCAAGAGCAGTTTTGTCACCTGGTCCAATTGGGTATATAATAAACGGACGAGGTATATGGTATTATATCTATATAGATTATATATTAGGTGCAGGTTCGTTCAGAAAATATACATATTTAGAATTCTTTTGAAATCCAACATGGACTGGGATAGAGGAAACCATGTTTTCCAAACCTGGCCTCCAAATAGTCTTGGGTTTTCAAAGAAAGCCCAGCTGCTTGGGCAGCCCGAGACACACCTTCCTCTAGGGTTGTGCAAGACCAACCGTTTGAGGGAAGGGACGACACCATTGAGTCACAAGACATAATTGGGAGTCAGATAACCCCATGCAGCGTCGCACTATATACCAAATGGCTGAGACATGATCAAGTTACCACATTCAGAAGTTCCAGTGATAAAAAATGTGAAGAAATTGAGTTCTGATTCTCATGGACAGCAATGTTCCACAGCATCATGTTGCTAATCTCACTTTTCTCAAAGATCTGTATAGTCATCATGGGTCAGACCACGACGTTCCATGCAAAACTAATCAGGTCTTCAGCTGAACACCCCAATCGACCCTATTTTTTTGAAATGGGTTTGACAATTCTTTCAAAAATTGATCTGGATATCTGTTTTTTTGAGAATTTCTGAATTATCCTAAAAAATGCCTAAAAAATGTTAGTTTTTTTACGTAATTTTTATGTAATATTTGCACATCTCGAACGTAATTGAACGTCTTTTGTATGTAATCTGAACGTAATTCGAACGCTTTATGGATATTCATGTCCCCAGAACGGTTTTTCACGTCCTTTTACACATCTCAAGATTTGTGTAATTTTGTGTAATTTTGAGGTGCTGGCTGGGAATTTAAGGTTTCCTATAATATTTGCTTGTAGGTTATACCGTTTTCGATCTTTGCTTGCAAATTTTATCTGTGAAACCATGGAAACATATGGAACCCGTTGGAAACCACACGGAATCAGGTAAAATGTAAAAGACTATTGGTCCATTTGCAAAGAAAATATGGGAACACCATTGCGCCATTGAATTTTAAGATTGGGGTGTTGAATTTGTAGCTACCTGCAAGAAAAAAAGGTCCCTTCAGTGGCTGGAAGCACTGGAAGCCTCATTTTTTTGAAGCCGTTGCTGTTCTAGCTTGTGTAGAATCTCCAGTGCTTCCGGAAAGGCAGCACGCCACTCTTCAGGGATATGCAAATATTTGTACCCTCGAAGATATTTCAAGGATGGTAACAAATGAGCTTCATCCCAAGTGCTGCATGGTGCTGCTGCAAACACAGCTGGTCCCGTCAAATCATCATCAACCTGTGGGGCACCCTCTCCACCAGTAACGAGGTTGGGGTACAGGGTCTGGATGCGTTTGGCAAATCCTTCTGGGTAAATCCTCAGTGGCCAGAAAGGGTGGTAACATGTGGTATTTCCTATATATACATATAAAACAAATTAACACAGGGCTATGCAGTTGGTTAAATGCACATTTGCAGGTTGCACCATCACCAAAATTGAATATACTCAAATTGTGATGGTTGAGTTTTTTCGATCACAGTCATAAACACCAATGGACACAATTTAAGGTGAGCACTGTGTGTTCTTCAATTGCGGAGTCCCACTGTAAGATGCTTTTCCAGTTTTCTTGCTGATGGATTTCTTGACTGTGACCGCAGAAGAACCATCACTTTTCTCCAACCATGGTTTGCCCTTGCATGGTCCCACATCCAATCTGGAAAACTCCCGATTGTTTGTCCATCCGCGCTGTGGCTTGAGTGAGGTTGCGCCTTCATAGGCCCCCATTTGCCACCGGAAGGTGAACACCTGAGATGCAGCGGTGGCTGTCTGGGAATTGATCAGATATATACTGTTGTCAAGATATGGATATATACAGTACATATTATTTTAAGATATAAGGGATCCATTGTATATATATAGAGTCACGTATCATCAAGTCTGTTTTGGATTGAAACTGGAAGAAATGATCATGAGAAAAAACACCTCCAGTAAGTTGAGATTCAAATTGATCACTTGGGTCACTTTCATCAAATCAGCTGGGTAACTTTGATTTGTCGGCAAAACCATTGCATACGAAAATATTCTCCCATGATAGAAGAGCGGGGTTGCTCAAGCAGCCAACTTCCTCCACATGCTGTGATAAGTCCCATCAGCAAAACGCACCTGGGTGATTTTGAGTCGTTTGGCTGGAACAAAGTTGTAAAGTTGGCTCATTTTATAAGGGGCAACCAAACACACCAAAAAGTGTATATATCATTGCATGGTCAAGGAACCTTGACATCATCATGTTAGCCTTTCTGATGTACAACTTTGACTCGTCCCCTTCTGGAATCAACAGTGTCCGACAGCTTGTGAACATATTCATGTGCACCCAAGAACTGCAAACTGTTGCAAAGACAGATGCGAAAGAGTCCATTTTGCAGGACAAGATGAGGTGGATATAGAGCCTCATTTGATGTCAGAAATTTGGGAGGAAGATTGTATATATATATATATAAGTTTCGGTTTGTTCTTCATTGCTCAACTATCACATTTAAAATGAAAATCAGCCTCATAACATCGATCATAAAACTGAGAGTGGAACCCCATTCCTGCATCTGAGAGTATATCAAAAGCATTTTGGCGACCATCTTCACTGCACATGTAGGCTACATCAATTCCTATTGTCTTCACGGAGTCAGCTTGAAGTGCCCGCCAAACCCTGCCACGACCAGCGAAAAACTCCAGAAATGTCAACTCCTGCAGGCAATGATGATGGATGGATGATGTTGCAGGAGGCCCTGGGTGGCATGGGCATTCAGCAATTGGGTATATATATATATTTAATAAATTCAAAACGACCATCACCATATATAATATATAATATAACACATGGGATCATATATACATGTAATCGAGTCCTATTCAGTGAAACTCGTCGTTATTTGCATGAGCACAGTCCTCATCAAATGAAGGTAACTTGTATGAAAAGGCCACCAGGATGACCATGTACAGGAATATCTCAGCTGAAAATGGCTCAACCTAAAAATAAAGAGGAGCTGACCAACAGAATCAAAAGCTTTGTCAAGTCTTGGTTTGATGATTTGCAATGTGGCCAAGTAACCTTGGGAAATCCCATCTTTGCGAGACGCTTCACCACCAACGAAATGTTTTCCCGTCCAGTCACCATTGCAGTCGATTGCAATCCCGGACCAGCCCACACAACAGAAAAAGTGAAAACACAACAGGGCCCGTTGATATGCACATGGCATGAATGGGCACAATGATTTTAAGCTGTGTTCACATGTTCTGATTGAGATATATAGTGTGTTCATGTTTTTGTATATGCATTTTTTTTGCCATAATTATTTGTCTGCTTGCTAGTGGCTGGCATGGGATCAACGATGCATATATAGGAATGCAACACCACAGTACCAACACTGCAAAACGATGATTCATGAAGGCTTGCTCCATATGTTTGGAATGATTTCAAACCCCATGGCACAACATGTTGATAAAATACCGGGAGTAAGCGAGCCACAGTGGCCTTTAAAGAATTTCGGGTTGTTTGCGCCATATCTGAGAGCATTCCCAGTTCCCTTTGCGATCTTCCGGACCTTGCGCCGAGGCATGATGCAGCTGCAGCACCTGGCAGCGAGGACGGAGTTCCAGGGTGAAACAGGGCACTTTAGGTTTGGACACTTTAGGGTAATGAGGCCAATGGTTGAGGTATATATCTCTCTATACCTATATATATATATATATATATATATTTAGGATCAATATAGATCTATATTACATATTCCTAAATTGTTGGAATCCTGCCTCATGGATCTTAAGTAGACCACAAAGTGACACTATATACCCAAACACTGCAAGACTTTTTCAATCTGATTTGACCACCCCTGCAGAATTGAAATCAATTTGGCAATTTGGACTGGTGATCCAGTGCTATAGCTCCACTTGGGATCGTTCGATGTGCACAATGTGCAACTGCTGCAGCGAAGCCCAATTTCATATGCACACAACGACTTGGCTCCCTGACCCGATGCACTTTCAAATGGTTCAATGTATATACTCTATATATGAAACATGATTATTGCAGTTCCTTGGTCAACAAGAGTGATATACACCAGAATGAACCATAGATTGGTTGTGCTCTCTGAGTTCTACGGGAATCAAACGTTGTCAACGCACAGATGGGCACACAGCCCCCCAAAAACCACTCATATAGCAAATCATGGCTCCTGGCCACCTTGAGTTTCTAAATCCAAAGTGTATATATAGAATGCTGAAACAGCAAAGACAAAATTTGGATTGACTTATATATATATATATGTATATATATAATCTTCTTTTTTATATATAAGATTTCATTTCATCACGCCATGATCGAGTGGCCATGAATGGATATACAGGCTTGGCTAGTCAACTCTCTGGTCCTCAGTGGCCATATGCAGCAGCCCTTCATTGCCCTGCACAGCAGCTTCATGCGAAACCTTCAGGACTGCCACATAGCGAGCCATGTTTTCACAGCAAGGATCAGGCCGGTTCTGCTCCTCCCAACGTTTGACCTGGGCATGCAGCAAGGGAAGGGATTTGCTGTTACCTTTGAGACGGGATATATTTGTTGTTTTTTGGGAAACCAATTTATTGTGGATACGAAAGATTAACATATATAACGATTAAACATTGGAGGCCCATATTTTTTGATGATGTACATGCAAAAGTAAATGTCCAACATGACAGTATAATTCATTCCATGAACAAATCTTGCTTGCAATCTAGAAACCCACAAATCACCAAGAAGGACATTGGTGTATGGGCATGGGGTACATCCGGAAAAATAAGCCACGTGGGCTTTCCCTTTTCCCTGGGCTTTCTTGCTCTCGAAGAAGCGGCGATCCGCTTTGATTCCACATGCCTTACGATCCCAATAGAAGTCAAAGTCAATCATGGTATTCTTGTTCTTCTTGGGGTTCGTGTATGATGGGTGCGTGCAGTGTGTCTCCGCGCACTCCTTGAGAATCCAATCGACCTTACTCTTCACCTCAGGATCCACTGGCACATCTCTAAACTGAGCTGGCAGTCTCAGCTTAGAGCTTGTCTTGGGTTTCTTCTGTTTGGTCTCCCGCTCTGTCTTCTTGGCTTTTCCTGACGACCCTTTGCTGGCCTTGGACTTGCTTTCCTTTTTGCCATCCGTATCTTTCTTGCCCTTGGTCTTGTTCTTCTCTCCCACATCTTTCTTGGGCTTGCTCTTTGCCTTTGCTGCGGTCTTCCTGGTGGCCTTTGGTGCAGCTGCAGCCTCATTCTCATCCTTGCCTTTTTCTTCCTGATCCTCCACCATCCCAGACTCTGCATCCTTTCCCAGCTCCTCCATAGATACCTTCACAGCATCAGCATCATCTCCTCCCTCAACCTGCTGTTTCACCTGCTTTCTTTTCTTGCTCTTGGTCTTCTCTGGAGCCCCAAGGTTTCCATCATTTGCTGCAATCTTTTTTCGTGGTGACATCTTCAGGAGTCGCTTCATACTGCGGCTCTTGGGACTTCGACGGGCCGCAGACCCAGAAGCTTTCTCATGACATTGATCACCTGAATCAGATTGCTTGGATGCTTTTGCTGTCGAAGCTTGCTTTTGAACTTTCTTTTCTGGCATGGTGTTTTTGCCTCTCCAACCTGTTTAGGTTTCCTTCCACGTTTCTTGGGCTGAGCTTCATTCTTCTCCTTTTTCTTCTGTTCCCTCAATTTTTTCCTCTCTTCCTTGGCCTTCTTCTTTTCTTCGTTCTCTTTTTTCTTCTCTTGTTTTTTTCTTTCTTCTGATCAGCTACATCCCTCTTCATTCTGAATTGCTTTCTCCTGGTGATGACCTCGTGGTCCGGTACGGTCATTCCATCGCTTCCAGTGCTCTCCACCTGTGGGCGTGGAAAACTTCAAGTTTCTGGGAAACACAATATCGAAACTGGATGGTGGTATATTGATAAAAACTTGTATGAGCAAAAAATTGACTCCAAAATTTGAACAGCTCATTGGTTTTACATGCACCCTGTACCTGTTGTTGTGCAGCTTGATCATGGTTATCCAAGCTTTTCAACGTTCCTTGGGAAACATCGGTGTTGAGCATCTGCGATGGAGAATAAGGAACCAGAGTATCATCTTGGGAGCCAGCAAAAATTGGTGGAAGTAGGGAATCTGACAAGATCATCACCGCTTGGTCCGTTGTCACTGAACCTGCTTGATTTCATCTCCATGTGATCTTTTAAATTTGATTCTATATACATATATGCATGACTATATGACTCTATATTGAAATTTCACTTGGTGGTGATAAACTCCATGGCCAAATCTGGTCCGTCACCCACTTGAAGAAACCGTGATTCGATGGAAAACAAATATATACACAAAGCAGTAAAAACACAAGATTAATTACAAAGTTTGTATATAGTTCATTCATATATAATATAGATAAGGAGCCTCCAGTCTCACCAACATTGGGCGCCACACTTTGATCGCCTTCTTGTTGCCCGCCAGGCTGGTCAGATCCACCAGAAGATTGCACTGTCCTCAGTGGAGCAGGGGCCTAGTCGATGCTGTGCGAAGGGGGTTAGATTGGATTTGCATGATAAACATTTGAACTTATATATTTTTTCACCGGGGGTTCCAAACTGAGTCCAAACGATAACATCTTACATCAGCTGAATCCCAAAGTCATGGCTTCCTTGGCTTGACTCTGTTGGTACTTCTTGAGCACATCAATCATGAGGGATTGAAGATCAGCTGGAAGCTTTTCAGGCAATTGCAACAGATTCCTTCAGGGATGGTTCATGTATATATGAAGCTCTATACTGGTATAGATGGATATATGGATGTATATGGATGGATATATGGATGTATATGGATGGATATATGGACGTATAAATGGATATATATGGTATAGGGGCATATTGGATGCCATGCTGCTATTTTAAAAAAAATGTTTGTGCCATTTTTAGCGACCAGCTGAGCATTGCGGTTACAAACCCTAGTCCTTGAAACCCGAAGCTGGATCATGACCTGGTGCCTGAAGGGTTGGGGTTGCCCGACATGGTGTAGCAATCACCTTCTTAACCTCGGCATCCTTCTTGGGTGACTCCGTCCCAGGCTGCGACGACTGGCCTGCCTTGTGCCCCAGCGGGCTTGGGACCTGTGGTTCCTTTGGGCCTGGAAGTGGAACTGGAGTAAGGTTGGTTTCAAGGTCACCCATCAACATTTCCAAAGTATCCATAGGCTTCTGGGATTCTTCAAGCAAGGGTTGGCCTGGAAGATCTACCTGGCTATCCTCCAGTGGCAACGAATCGTCTTGACTGTCACCATCACCAGCACGTGGGTTCCAATCCTCACGGCAAATTGGGAGAGAGAATTGCGCTGTGATATATGGTGATGATTTATATATATAACTTAATGGGGCCATAGCAAAGGTGAAATGGCGATATCGCTCGAGTGTTGCCTTGTTATTTAAGATGTATATAGGCCATTTTTTTTACCCAAAATTTCTCCATGCCAAACACTGGCCAGACCACTATGTAATATGCAAAAATACGCAGTTCTTCATTGACTCACTTCAAATCTGAAACATGTTTTGTTTGGTTTGGGGATATATATATAATATATACAAAGGATTGCAGACACTTGTATATAGGTTCAACATGGTTCAACTAAAGAGTCCTACTTCAAATCAGGAAAGTTCTGTACAATCCATTCATGCTTGGCTGTTTGATGAGCACCCACTCGTTCAATTGTACTGTAAATGTAAGACCCCATGTATGGTTCACGCATAAATGCATGATTTTTATTCTACACAAAATCCAGGCCCACACCACCCGTGGACACCTTGCAATCATAGCCCATAGCTTCGACAAGGCCTTGCAGAATGGAATCCTGCGACGCGGCTGAAGGACTCTCCTTGAAGGGAAACACATGGTATGGATTTTGGAGAATTAAGCTCCCTATGGATTGTGATGTAAATATATATGATATATATACCTGTTGCACCTAATAGATATGAATTCCTTTCCAGAATCTATAGATAGCAATCTTTTAGCCTTTGGTATACTTTCCACCTTATAGATATATATCATAAGATTTGGAAAACAATCTTTTAGGCTACATGGCCCATCATGGTCCTGCGGGGCATAGCTTCGATATGTGATTTTCTTGGTTTTTCCGATGAGACGTCTGATCGCCCACGCTTCCTGGTACACCAAAGATGGGGATCTCACCACTTTGCATACTTGGTAGAACGCCTCGATTGTTTCTTGGAGACCTTGAATGGTAGGAATCTGAAGGTTGTTGTCAGCCATCAATCGAAGGATTGGTAAGAGTACCTCATCATTAGTTCTGCAATTGTCAATTGTGGCCTCCACAAATCCGCATTCCTCCCCATCAGTTTCGTAGTTCCACCTCATCAGTAAGTTTGCATTACTGCGGATGCGATCCCGGATCTTTGCGGAGTTGTCCCATGCTTCAGCAATGGGCCCTAAATCGAAATTGCCCACAACAGGTGAGTTCCACAGGCCCCTTAGGGATGGTTTGACCTCTTCCATTCCCGTTTTCCACTTCCAGCTTGGTTTCAGCGTTGACCATCCAGAGCCAAAAGTGAGCTGCGCAGGATGTGCGGAAGAATGACATGGATCTGAGTTGGGACATGGAGCTATAGGCCATGCAATTGTCAATACATTGATTGATCCAAGTCATATATATATATAATTGAATTTAAGCTGTGATGATTCAAGACTGCATGGCACAATGCTCAAATTCCCCGAGATTTTGGCATCAGCGGATACATGCAATCCAATGCAAGTTTGATGTTGATTTGTTTCACTTGTATTATATATACAATTTCATATAGGGAATGCATCTGAACTATACCCTATCATAACAAATCATGAACGCAGTTTATCCTTCAATTTTGAAACCAGGATTTGTTTTTGTTACAGGCAGGCAACCTGTTTCTATGTATGAAGATTACTGCACAAAAACCAGTATGCATGTCGACTGGTTCACTTGACAAATTGATATAACCATTTAGGTTTGAAATTTGTGTCCTAAGACCAAGATCCTGGGAGCTGCAAACGAGCCGGGTTTACTGATCCAGTCAGTGCATGGTGTCTTCTTGCCATTCCACTCACCATTGCACACAGCAACGGGACCCCAAGTGAATTAAGGAGTAAGGGCTCCAAGTTTGATGTTGCATCATTCTTTTGCACGTTATCCTTTTTGAAGGGGATACAGAATATGTTTGGTTCATGGATAGGGGGACGAATCTTGGTTTTGATTGATGATATTTGATGATGAATTAATCGGTATGTAATATGAGTGCATGTGAAGGTTTTAAGCATGCAATATATGTTTTGTCCAATGGGAGAGTCTAAAGATTGGATCCGGAACTCATCCATACACCGCTTTGAGATGGCTGAGCCATGCTTGAAGAAAAACATGGCAATGTGGTGCCTGAAGGTTGGTCTGGTGAACCCTGCTGGGATTGTGTATGCTGGATTGGGTTGAACAATTCAGGTTAATTTGGGATAATTTGGGAACATCTGCGATTCTTGTGGGAAACATGTTCTCCAAAGTGTATATGAGTTTACCGTCCCTTTATTTGGAATATTGTTCTTGAAACTCTTCATGGTGCTATATACATCTAAACCCACAATTATGCATGAATATGAATATACCTATACACAAATTGATATATGTTAAACATGCCATAAAACACAGTAAAAAGTTCATTACGGTAAATCACGTCCCGGACAGGAATTCCAATTCCAAAGGCTAAAAGATTGCTATCTAGATTCTGGAAAGGAATTCATATCTATTAGGTGCAGCAGGTACCTACCCCTCTGAAAAATATGAAAGTCAGTTGATGTCAGTTGGGATGATGACATTCCCAATATATGGAAAAACATCTTCCAAACCACCAACCAGCCACTCAACCATACTAAACCAATGGATTCATACCACATTTCATTTCGCCTGATGGCGGTTGTCGAGCAAAAGCTAAGCTTACGAAACTCCAGAGGACTGCCATGTGCCGCAGGAACCAGGGTCCATTGGACCAGCAGCTGCAGTGATGTGTTTCAGCTGGATGTCTTTTAGATAACCTCGCAAAAAATGTCATGTTCAATTTACCAGAGAATTTTGGTAGGAATTTACTTTTCCTATCTCGTTGGAGGTTACTTGGATCCTGGAAATGGTTGAAGGATGTTGAAGGGACAAGAACTGCAGGGAACCCCCTTGAACTACGAGCCAAACAAAAACATGGTTTCCCGTGATGTTTTTTAGCAAAACCAATTCGTTGAGAGGCTTGTTGACTTGGAGATCTGGGCGTGGCCCAGCAGGGGGGCCACAACAGCAAAACTCTTCGAGCATCCATGTTGTGCTGGAACATGCTGAAACCCGCACGCAACATAACTATCTTGAAATGAATTCGGTATTTGGGTCTGAAATATGAATCCATATTGATATCCACGCTGCTTCTGGCGTATGGCAATTCAATGGACTCCATCTTTGTTTGATGCATCGCGATGCTCTTCGGCCAAGTGTATGTCCGATGCCTTTTGTTACATCTTCATGTTTTTATTGTGTTTCTACTAGTGTTTCTTGTAAAGGAAATTATATACATGTAGATAAATTATGATAAATGTCTGAAACCACCAGCCACCCTCTGGCAGTGTCCTTTTTCTCCTTTCGTTTCCGAGCCTTTTGGTTATGACAAACATCGACATTATTTTGTGCGTGCGAAAACGGAGCGGAAACTTCAATCCGGAAGGCCCAGGTTCAGAATGGTTTCTGTGATCTAATCTCATGGTTGTATTAACCAGCGCACAAAAACAAGTTTTTTTTAGTTTTTTTACCAAACATAGTGGTAATTAATGAATAGTGAATAGTGGCTATGGGATAATATGTGTGCAGTTGAAAATCAGCAAATAGCAGTGTAAGTGGGAACATGATGATAAGCCATAGGGTTTTCGGGATATTCCTTGTTCAAACAAACCAATAATATTGAGCTGGGCGTAGTATGAGTAGAGATTGCTGGAGCGCCCAACCAAAAGAAAGACTGGCCAGTCTAAGTGTGAGTAAGTGTGAGCTGTTCATATTTGGACGTGTAAAGGTTGGTCGACATGGCAAAATGTAGAAAGTTCAAAGTGAAGGCATAGCAAACCAACAACAACCAGTAGTTTTGCAGCAAAGCTTAAGACATAGTTTTGCATCAACACACCATTCCATATAGATTGGTTTCAGATGGTTTTACCGCGATGCCTTTGTCGATAGAGCCTAGAGATTCGAAACCACTTACGCATTATCCAATTTTCCTAAATGTTCCTATGATTTCTTCTAAGCCACCTATAAATTCTCCAATTTCCCTTGATTTTGGCGATCGGTATGGTATACCCAAAACGAGCGGCTGATAAAACCTCTGAAGAAACGGAGATGTGGAGTGTCTCAGAACACAACAAGACCCCGTCAAATAGGAAAGTCAATACCCTCTGGTAATTTAACATAACTATGGAAAATCACCATAGAATTAGTGAAATTTCCCATGAATAGCATGGTGGATCTTTCCAGTTCGTTATGTAACAAATTACCAGAGGGTAATCCAATCCCCTGATATCCCCTGAATTTTCGAAAAAAGGCGAGGGATATATTTTGTGGGGTTGGAATAGATTTCATCCCCATCGCTCTAATGCTTTTTACACCGGAAAAAAACCCATTGTATGGTCCCAAACTGTGATTTCACCCCCTACTAAACATTACTAAACCATAGTTTCGTTGATGTTTATATGAACGGATGGGGCCTGCGATTACTTGCTAGTTGCTGCTAGTTGAGCCATTTGGGATCATGGAAACCCACATGGAAAATAGCATATGATAAAGATACGTCAAAGCACCAGCCAAATGTTGGAACACATGCCCAATTTTGCCAGGAATACATTGTCCATGGTACAAGTATCAAATCTAACAAACTCTAACAAACATGTGTATATATGTAGTGTGTATAAACATATATATATATATACTCAGATTGGAGGGTCTACACTTGGCTATGCACAAAAATCCAGGTGCCGGCACCATGCTATCATCAAGAGCCGAAGGAAGCGCACGACTGTATTTTCCCCCAGCCGCGTCAATGTGAACCGCTTCTCCGCTTGGAACGACCCATGTGAGCCTACCTAGAGGCTTTCTTAGCTACAAAAAATGAATTACAAAGATGTTCTCCAAAAAAACATTGATGTAATCACAAGACACTACAGCATCAAAAAAAACATGCGTTTGCATCAATCGGCTATCTACATCTTTGCATCTTTGCATCTGTGTGCCACCCCCTTCTGCTCTGGAAATGTTCCTCACTCATCATCTTGCCTCAGCTGGCACCCGGATGTTGTAAAGAGGAGAATGACCTACAGCCTGTAAGCCTCTTCTACCATTTCGGATGGTTGTATATCTACCTTGTAACACCGAAACCTCATGTCTTGACACCATCAATAGAAATTTCCCAAGGAAAAATTATATATATATATATAATTATAAATATAATTATATATATATGGGGGTTGTCCATAATACCTTTTCCCGGACAGCCCTCAATCGCTCAGCCAATCGCGTAGCAACCGCGGTACCACAGTGAGCAATCGCGGAAGGGTTTGTTCTTCGTTGATCAGATCATATACATAAAATATAAGTT
>Ga0126342_10001060_pt1 | contig 36256 bp, 35 predicted proteins | sample Cyp1metagenome_FD_92528 | JGI IMG/M metagenome (GOLD analysis project Ga0126342, IMG submission 92528) | Coral microbial communities from Lord Howe Island, Old Settlement Bay, Australia - Cyphastrea 1 metagenome | ecosystem: Host-associated > Invertebrates > Cnidaria > Coral ... | reverse complement strand
TACATACATATACATACATATACATACATATACATACATATACATACAGATACATACATATACATACATATACATACATATGCATACATATACATACATATGCATACATATACATACATACATGCATGCATGCATGCATGCATGCATGCATACATACATATATACATACATATACACACACATATACATAGACATACATGTACATACATATACATACATAGACATACATGTACATACATATACATACATAAATACATACATAAATACATATATACATACATATACATACATATAATATACATACATATACATACATATACATACATATAATATACATACATATACATACATAAATACATACATAAATACATATATACATACATATACATACATAAATACATACATAAATACATACATACATACATACATACATACATACATAGGCATACATACATACATACAGTACTTACGTACGCACACGCATTTATATATATATAAGAATACTATAGAATTTTTATTCAGACATGTTTGCGGAAACTGACTTTTGCAACTCAACTTTCCTCTGCCTCGTTTCAATTTGTTCGATTGATGTTTCCGAAGTAGCCCAGGGCAAAAGTAACGATTCGACGGAAATTGAAGCTAAGAACAAAAATTATCCTTAGTACTCATGCTAGTCATTTCAGGGATCTGCAGGGTCACTTGGCTTGGAACAAAGCGAGGTGGACATTCTGAGGGCAGAGGTGCTGTGGATCCGCGACGTCAGTGCGAAAGTTCGCAGGCAGTCAGAAGAAGACTTGAGAAGTGGGGTTCGACAAGGCAACCATATTGGTCTGAGTGTTGCCCTCCAGGTCGGGGTTGGGAAAAAGATCCATGAGAACTGAATTGCTCAAGCAAGGTCCAAACATCGTTATATATATATATATATTATATAAATATATATAATATAGTTGTTACTTGAAAATTCAGGGTTGTGGCGCTGGAAGCAAAACCCTCCGCCAGGTCTTCTTCAATTTGCAATGCTTGTGGCCACAGTTGAAAAAACTTTTGGCAGAACTCTTGGAAGAAGTTCGTCAAGCTCCTCTCCCTGCAGGTGCTGGCTTTCATCAGGCCCTTGAGGTGAATTTGCAGGTGCTGGTAGGACAGACGCAGCGAGTCCATGCACTGGATGAGATCATTCAGGCCAAAGCGGATCCTGTGACACATAAAAGTTTTCAGTCAGTGCTAGAGGCTTCCAACGTCAATTCCCTGACTAGCCATTTCTGGGCTGAAGCGGTTGGTGTTTTCAAGGCCAAGTTTGCCAAGGTCTGTCAGGATCGTGCCTTCCGCGCCAAGGCTGTGTCTGACTGCCCCAAGGTGCTACAAAACTTGGTCACAGCCGTAGAGAAACTGGGCCGCGGCAAGGTGATGAAAGCCGTGGAGCGCGAGATGCTCTTTCAGTCAGTTGCAGACTTACGCAACGAGTATCTAGGAGCTGACCGAAAAGGGTGGAGTCGGCTTGTGGATGTTGAAAACGGATGAAAACGGTTCTTGAAAATGTTAGCCTCTGACCGAATCAAGTGTAGGATATTTGCAGATATAGCATGATAGTATATGATAATTAACCCAATTGCTTTCTCCCTGAAGGAGAAGCCATCAAGAGAATCACAGAGCCTGTGGAAATCATGCTGCCTGACAAACTGCTGTCATCCCTCAGTGCTTCTGGTGAGCGGTTAACTGGAGAAGCTGCTGCAACAGATGAATTGCCCACCATGCACGACTTGAGGCGCTATGTCCAACTTCTAGTGACTGAGTTGGAAAGAGTGGAGTCTTGCCCCGAGCTGCTCCTGAAAGACATCATTCGCAGTGTACGCAGCTCGGTACTCTTTTTTGCCACCCGCTTGGAGCAGGTGGTTGACTCTTCAAACGAGATCCAATGCCTTCGTGAAACGGAGGGCAGACTGCAGCTTATCTCTCCATTGCCCATGCCTGCTCCGGGACATGCTCGCAACGCTCGCTTGTTTGGCATTGCGCATCATACACTTACAGCACTCAAAGAGTTGTTGCCACAGCGCTTCCAACAAGCGGTGGTGACGGAACAGGTCACAAGTACCTTGAAACAGACTCAGGCCGCAGTCGTGACGCCAATTTTTGGCAGTCTACATCAATCCCTCATTAAGGCATCCATGGGTACTTCCGATGACCTGACAGCTGTTTGTCAGGCAGCTGGTCATTTGAACCGCTACTATTTCTCCCTCTTTGGAGCTGGTCAACTGCAGGGCCATGTGAAGGAGTTCTGTGTCTTTGCCGTGAGATGTTTCCTTTCTGCAGCTTCTTTGGTGAAGCCATGCGGCCCTCAAGAGCGAAGCATCTTAGTTAGGGACATGGAGGTGCTTGAAAGCATGCTTTCCACTCTGGAACCTGACTTCCAGACGCGCATTAGGTATGAAGCATCAGTCATGAACGAATTCAAAAAGCTATTGGGCACGACTGCAGGCACGGAGAGCGCAGATGTCCAAAGCAGTCCGAACATGTCCGAACCAATTTCGTATTGTTCAATATTTTTAAAGAATTCCATATCTCTTCCCCTGACGTTCACTGTCACTACTTTCCTTTCAAAGGCCATTTGGCACCATTTGAAAGGGTAAAAGGAATTTAAAAGATTAAAAGGACATATATAAATTCCAACCTTTTTATTGATCCCTTTTGATCCTTTTTGATCCTTGTCGTTCCTCAGTTCGAACATGTTCGATCACAGGTTCCTTGGACTTTGAGGAGTTGATGAATGTGATTCCGTTGCATTTGCTGCTGACCTACCTGGTGCATCAGGTTGAGGTGCCAATACCCAGCCTCCCAGACTCTCTGCAGCTGCGGAAGGCGGATTATCTCGAGGCCGAAGCGTTGCCACTTTGGGAAGAGAAACCCCAAGCGCTGGAAAACCTCAAGGCCAATGTGAGGCATTTGTTTGACTCTTGGCAGCCCAAGCATCTTGTTTTCTGCTGGTAGTGCTCTCACTCTCATGTTCTTCAATTGTCAATTGTCACGAGTGTTCTACACTGCAAAGGCGGAAAGGGTGAGTTGCTACTGTTACACGACCAATGCAGCAGCTGAGGAAAAGTGCCACCTGGCTCCGACTCAATCCCCTTTGATTGCTTTCGTCATCCAAAAGTGCCGTTGATTCTCAGAATGGCTGGAACAGCTCGGCAGCATTTCTACTCCCACAGAGCGGACGAGAAACCCAAATAATGGAGAGCAGAGCGACATGATGAGACCAGTGGCAAAGGAACGTAAAAGAAATGCCAGCGATCGCAGCATTCGTGGTAGGTTTACTGGGCATTGTGGTATTAGTTTTGGGGCTTCACTGACATCTGTTCAGTATACTGAATGCACCTGCAATCAATATTAGCTTTGCAAAGTGAGGCGCAGCACCAAGCTTGCTTAGGACGTGCCCTTGTTTATTCATTTATGGGCTCCCGTTGCTCTTCAAGACTGTTGTTCAGGACTCTGGTCTAATACCAATTCGACCCACAGAGCTTCCAGCTTTTGATTGTAGCCATTCACTCTGTTGTTTGTCTCTGCCTCTGAACAGAAGTGCTTGACGATGCGCCTCCCAACGTCTTAGCAGAGCTCAACTTGATATTCAAAGACCACTACGCCGCAGTACTAACATCACTAGCTTGTTCCTGGCACTTTGCTTCGAGAGAATCCCGTGACATGAAACCTGCCACCTGTCTTGAGTCTTGAATCTCTGAACTTTCTGAAGCTGTCAGTGGCCTGTCAGGCTTTGCAATTGAGCTTTCCCAGTTTCGGCTTCTTCGCATGGTCCGGTTGGTGCGAGTGCTGCGCCTGCTGCGTGTGGTGCGGTTCTGCAGCGACTTGCGGATTATGGTCAATGGCATTGCAGGGTCGGGAAGTGGACACTGGGGGAGCGGCACAGCTTGCGAAATCACATAATTTGGCAACATTTATGCAAGATTGCGCCACGTGGCATGTGGCTTTGCAGGATGCAGGCCTATTCAGCTGAAGCAGATTAGATGATGGATGATTTGTTTGGCGGTGGGCACTTGCAATGACATGCCCGACCTTCACCACCAATGAATGTGCGCATAGATATTGAGTGCATATTATAACTCATAAACAACGGCATAAACAAGATAATACAAATACGAATGGTACAGACACGGAGGGCGCAGTTAAGAATACAGATTGATCGCTCGATAGATACACCACACACACAGACAATAATATATATATAATAAATATATAGATATACATATACATACATTTGGTGTGTTTATTCATTCGGTTTTCTACAAGCGCACATGCGCATAGGTATGAGAAACAGGGATTAGAAAGGCATCGGAGGCCATGGAGGCAACCATGACATGTGCTGCATTGTGCAATGAAATTGTGAGACAGGTCTGTGAAGACCCTCTTCTGGGCGATGTTGCTGCTGGGAATCGTTATATTCATTTTTGGCGTGACCTTTATGCAACTGGCCTACAACCACCTCCGTACCAATCCGGACAGCAGTGATATCATGATTTACTATGGCACCTTGGGGAGATGCTTGGCATATGCTTGGCTTTGACATGCTTGGACTCTTTTGCAAGCTCGCACTATGCCCGCACTGTACTATAGGAATGAGTTGGAGTCAAACCTCACATCTTCTCAACTCTTCTTTGAATTCGCCCTCACCTTGCCGTGATTTCAGCTGTGGTCAACTTTTCTCAGCTCTTCGCAATCCTTCTCACAACTATTCTCAAGTTTTTCATCTCTTCCCACCTCAGCTCAACTCTCCTCAACTCTTCTTGCCTCTTCTCACCGCTGCTCAACTTTTCTGATTTCTTCTCGCCTCTTCTCAACTCATCTTAACTCTCCTAAATTCTTCCCAACTCTTCCAAACTCTTTTCACGCTAACTTACTTTTCTGAACCGGTCCTCACCTCTTCTCACTCTTTTTCAACTGTGGTCAGCACTTCTCAGCTCTTCTCCGTTCTTCTCACCTCTTCCCACCTCTGCTCTTGACCTCTTCTCCCTCCAGCTTTATTGAAGTATGCTCACCTCACTTCTTCTCAACTTTCCTCAACTTTCCTCATGTTCTTAACTCAACCTCTTTCTGATCACAACAATTTCTCGCAACCTTCTCATTATTCTTGTCACTTTGTCTCACTTTTACACAGAAGCTTGTTCACACTGCAAGCATCTGCACGCTTCAACACGGAGAAGCTTTTGTGCAGAGAAGCTTTTGCACAGAGAAGCTTTCACACAGAGAAGCTTTTTCACAGATACGTTTTTACATAGAGATGCTTTCACAGAGAGAAGCTTTTACACACAGAAGCTTGTACACAGAGAAGCTTTTGCACAGACTACAAGCTTCTACACAGCAGAAGCTTTTGCACAGCAAAACTGGATCTCGGCGCCAAAGCGCATTCAAAAGGACGATTTTCAGGCCTTTGTGACGCTTTAAAAGGAGTCCAAAGGGAAAATAATAAGCGTCAAAGCTGCCATAGGATGCCCAGCTGCAAAAGACATTAGTATTGCGCGCGCAGCCGCAGCAGCAAGCAAGAAACATTCATTCAGCCACCCCACTGCGATCTGCAGAGAGTTGTTGCAAAGCATCAAAGAACTACCGCCCGCAGTCGCAGCAGAAATTGCAGCTCCATGCAGCTCCCAAACCGGATCTCGGTGCATCTCGGCGCCAAAGCAAAATTTGATGTTTTTGAAATAGCATAGCACAGCCTCAAGAAAGAAACAAAAAATCGCTTGGAGACCTCTGTTCCACTGCGTGCGCAGTTCGAGATCGTTTCCACACTAAATGGACGGCCGCCGGAACAGTCGCGCAAGCACCATAGAATCCATGACTTCTCTACTCTGCTCTAATTATTGCATTTTGTCCCCCTGCTCTCCTCTAGTCTTCTTGTCTCTGATCTGCCGAAATAGGTCTTTCCCGTAGCCTACTCAACCCAGCGCTACTCTGTTCTCCTCCAACCTGGAACATGCCAACTGGACTTACGACTAGTTACTTCTCTACCTCAGGAAAGTCCCCGTTGGATTGAAGAATTCTGAGCTACTTCTCTATACCAGGAACATGACAACTAGATTTAAGACTTCCGAGCTGCTTCTTTACTCCAGCAACATGCCACCTGGAGTTAAGACTTGTGAGCTACTTCTCTACTTCAGGAACCTGCTAAGTGGACTTATATAAGACTTCTGAGCTACTTCTCTACTTCAGGAATGCGCCAACTGAACTTAAGACTTCCGAGCTACTCTACTCCAGGAACACGCCGACTGGACTTAAGACTTCTGAGCTAATTCTCTACTGCAGGAACGTGCCAACTGGACTTAAGACTAGCTACTTCTCTACCTCAGGAACAGGCCAGCTGGATTGAAGAATTCTGAGCTACTTCCACCCCAGGAACATGCCAACTAGATTTGAGATACTGGAGACTTTTGGAAAAACCATCCATAACTCGGAGTTTCTCTATGAAACTTCCTTTGCTTATGAATGACGTGTAAAGTCGGGGGACAAGCTTTGACATGAAACCCTGGTGATGGTCCTGGCAAGCAAAGCAAATGTGGTGGTGTCTTTGTAAAATGCTGTTGGCCAGACCTAGGAAGCATGCTGACCCTTTTCATGGCAATCTCTGGAGGCGCTGTAGCTTTCATGCTGTTCTTATGTAAACGTTCATATTGCGGGATGCTGGCTGATGAACCCCGCTTCAACTTGTGTGGTCGGGTTTGGCAGAATGTGAAGGAATGCTGCAGCGTTTTTCGTGTTTTCAGGCATCGACTGGAAAGATGCCGTTGCTCCTTTGAGCACATTGAGCGAGATTATTGACTATTTGATGGGGGTGTATGTGCCTTCGAAAGCAGCGTCAGTACGCAGTACATCGGTGCATGCGCATGCCGAAACACAATGAAACACATGAACTTGCTTCTCCAGAAATCACATCAGGGAGTTGTCGCTTTTTGTACCCTCTCAAAGACATCTTTATCTCTTTGTCGGTTCTTGGAAAAAACGGTGCGGCGCGTGGTTCTGAGAGTAGGATCCGTGTAGCTTTGCCTGGTTTATCTGGGTCTTTTCTCCTTTGTATTCAGCAAACCCACGAACATCCACGAACAAAATGCCGGTTCTGCTTTCATTTTTTCATTTGCATATGTAAAGGTATATATAAATGTAATGTAACCAATAAATGTATGTAAAGTGAACATATTTGTAATTATTTGTATAAACATTTTCTAAAATGATTCTGAACTGTCAAGCTGTTTTAGACTTTAGACTGTGACACAGCTGTTCAAACTTTTTGACGTGGTAGACTTCGGTTCGACATATTCACAAATATGCACTCGGGCTTTGGTATTTTTTTGCGCAAAACATATCAAAAAAATATGCCTGGACCAAAGATGCAACCAAGGTGTTCTTCACTGTATTTTGTTTCATCAACGTTGTAACAGGCGGGCGAAGGAGAGGTCTCTGCAAAAACATGCCAAACCTGAGTTGGGCCATCCACTTCAGTGTCACGACCACACAGGAAGGTGTTGTACAGTAGCTTGAGACGTGCGAGTTTGCTACTGGGAGGCATTTTTGTGGACAACGCCAAGGCAAATCTTCTTGGAATCTTGAGCCTGCGACTCCTCAATGATGCAAACCATGCACATACTCAAGTTCAACACAGCAGTCGGATGCATATTGCATCATGTGACTTAATGTGGCTTCAGTGGTCTTGGTTGTGCCTGGAGCACTTCAGACATTACAGTAGCGTTTGCATTTTCGCCCCAAAGACCCAAAGATGCATCATTGATCAATTACTAAAGTACCATTACTATTGTGCAGGTCCAAGAGCGCAGGATTTTGCAGCATAGTGATCTTTGGCCAGATTGTGTGTTGAGCAGCATGGGCCGTACAGGCGCTCGGTGAGCAAGAGATGCTCCATCAGCGTGCAGGGCAGTGCCTCTGCGAGAATCCTTTTCAGTTCGGGGACCGGAGGGCTGATGGCTGATATTTTCACGGGTTTTCTGGACCAGAATCCAAAAAAGAAAAACGCGTGCCAGGCCATGATCATTTTAATGGAAGACGCCAGACTCAGAGACGGACATACACAGTAGGACACTTCAGGAAGCGTTCAGTAATGTTATCAAAACCATTCAAAACCATAATAGAGAACCTTAGATGTGTATAGCATTATATAGCTAGTTGATTCCAAAACCTATTTCCAAATGCAGAACATTGTTACATTATAATGTTACATAATGTTACACACATATTAATTATATATATATAATGTCAAATATGTAAGGTATAATGTAATATATATATATATATATCAATAATATAATTTAGTCGTAAGATTTGTCGTAAATATAACATATAATAATAATACATATTATATAATTATGTATAATTATTTTATTGTGTGTTTTCCTAAAGGTTCGTTTGACTTGCTTGCCTTGCGGGGGTGTAAACTTGCACACACGTTTGATGCACACTGAAGGTATCTTCGCCGAAGACGCTGGGTCAAAGAGGTGGTTAAGCTTTTTGCGAAAATGGATATCAGCAACTTGGCCCTAGCAGCTCTAGCATGCCCTAGCCATATGACATGTCATTGCTCATTTTGAGCAACCAGGATGTGCCAACTTCAATTTGTTGATACTGCTGCAGGCGCTGAAGGCGATTTATCCTATGAAGAGTTTGCAGCAGAGATCCAGGTTCAAGTCGATTCAAGTCGATTCAAGTTGATTCAAAGAGTCTTAGAGTCTGAGAGTTTGCTCACGGTCCAGGGGTCCCCGGGGTTTGTTTTTAGATTCCGAAACATTTCTGGCCAGGATGAACGGGTGCAGGAGTGCTTCCGCCATTTAGGCATCAATGTGGAGCGACTTGGCATGGAGGTTTGCGATCTCAAGTGATCTCAAGATCTAGCTGACTAGCTGAACACTCATGGTGCTATATATGCAAGAAGCACGTGCATCATGTACATGAAAGTGACATATCTCAACGGAGATGATTCAATTGCAAGATTTGCTAGTGGGCCTGGTTGCAAGCCCTTGATACTTCTATATACTGCAGGGCCTGCAGGGCTTTTGCAACCATGCAGCGCATGTAGCGGCCATAGGAACCACACAGCTGACGAGCTGTTCGAGCTTTTTGACGTAGATGAAGATGGCAAGATCGATCCCCACTCTTTCGATGCTTGCAGCATTTGGGATTATCTCGACTTGATCTTGACCTGGCTGGTGATTTCCCATGTTCTGTTCATGCTCCAACCAACCCGGTATGACAATGGACCCAATTAAGAAACGTGGATGAACCACCAACCAGTCTTGTTCTACAGTGTCTACAGTGTTGATTTGTTTTCCAATAAATGCCTTTTGGGGTTCCACTCCAGCGAACTTCATTTGAGGAGCAGGCAATCCGGCAATTTCACGGTGCTGCCAGAAGCATTGATGTTTACAAGCTTCGGAGAGATACGCAGAAGTCACTTAGCTCACTCTTGGTTCAATCACGGTGAGACATACAGCGCGCAGTTGTCAACACAAGTGTGACTTCCCTATCCTGCTTTCACTGATGCTGAGTAGGTCCAAAAGGTAGAGAGAAAGAATGAGAAAGATGTGCAAAGGAAACATCGCGCATGAACTCATCAGCACTGTCTGAATGATGGACCTCACTATGCCACGAGTTGATTGCGCGTCAGCTGGACAGACCCTTGAACTGCCAGAGTTGGCTGCGCAAGGATCAGCAAACAGCTGTATGCTTTGTCTCACGCACCTTGCCTGCAAAAGGCTCAAGGATTGAATTTGATTTAGTGTAATGTATATAATTTGATTCATTAGTCATTAGTGTAACTTGCTATGAGCAACACTTTGCACTGCACCTCCATCCGGATCAAGACTCAAGAGGTCGTTGGATCTTTCTTGATGCAGTACGGTTGCGGATGTCAACAACAACACCCTTCACGAAGAAGAGCTGATCTTTTGATCCATTGGTGTGGCAGGAATCCACGAGCAGTTACGACAGGTTGGTTGGCTTTGGCATGGGTTTGGGCATGTTTGGGCCGATCTCGTTTCAAGGCATTGGCAGATCAACATGGTCACTATGAGCTTCCCCCGCACAATAACCTCTTGGAGTGAGCATTTTGATGCATTCATTTTGCATCATTTTGCATCACCGGATCTTGTGTGATAAGAATTCTCTGGGAAGGCGTGGGTAGTGGACCATGGCCGAGTTGTCAAGTGTCCCTGATGCCCACGGAGTTGTTGGTTTCAAATTTCGGGATGTGCTTTTGGCGCACGTGTTCCCCACGATTGAGCATACTCATTTATCTCATTTGGAGTCGGTCGAACCGTTCGTTTTTTGCAGAGTTTCACCAGTCAAGTTTTGCAGCTGGTCAGAGTGGGTAGTGGCCTCTTCCACTTAGATCCACTTAGACATGTGCACCGTCCGCCATTGGAAGCGTCAAAGGCATCTGTTGTCAGATGGTTCAGAGATGTTCAGAGATGTTCAGAGCATGGAGAGGTTGGCCATCGACTTTTGGCCGGCAGACCTTGCCCAACTCTCCAAATTCTGGATGAATCAGGACAGTAACAAGCTCTTGGGCCACCTTTATTGTAGCGGCTTATTTGCAGCCACACATCAGACATGAACAGATAAATGTATTTGGGGCAAGCAGACGAACAGCCTCTAGGCCACATGATATGCGGAAAGCCAACAAAGTTATGTGAAGACAGTCTATGTATGATTATAAAATATTACATATATAATCACACACATATATATATACACCCATTGCGGATACCCTGTATATATATATATCAATATATATATACACATTGTAATTTAATGTTGATGCCTTTCTGTGTTTTCCGCCCTTCCTGTCCCACCAATGTGAAAAAGGCATGGAAATAGCATGTGAGTGTGTCACACAGTGCATACTGGGATACAACGGCATCAACCATAATTACTATTTTTTGTTGCTGCGTCCTGATGATCAGCTTGGCACGGGCTTGGGCATTAGTTAGGTTAGATAAGTCATCAATTCGCCACTAGTCGTTGGAGAGTCCTTTGGAGATTGAATGGCCTAGCCATACCCGAAGGTTTGCGTGAGCGATGCAGAAAAGGATGCGTTATGATGCGTTGATGCTTGAAGATCCTGATTGGAGTTTTCTGTGAAGACCCAGGCTGCAGATCTCTGTGACGTCAAGTATTTGTGTAGTTACTATATATATATATGAATTATGAAGATAGGACATGATAGGAAGCGGCTCATCTCAACCCCATTTGGAGCACGTTTGCAGCGGGGGCTGGGCACATCCTTTGAGCATGTCAGGCTGCCTTGGCCGCAGATTTCGAAACGGATGCTAAGAGGTGAATAGTCCATGTAATCGCTTTTGCAAACACGTGGCAAAGATGAAAGTCTCGTTTGGTGTCGTACCTCTACCACCTCAACGATGCGTGCTGATGCCAAGCTGTGCCAGGTGCCGCGGAACGGTTGCGTTTTGTCAAGTGGCGCTTCAGTGCCTCAACCCAAATTGCCAAAGATATTCTAAAGGTAAGCAGATTTTGTGGCAGTGACTTTCAGTGTTTTTTCCCCACCTGCCAGGTGAGGGTTGTTAGATTTTATCAGAGTTGTTGTTCTTCTTCTTCTCCTTCTTCTCCTCCTCCTTCTCCTCAACTGCCGGCTTCCGATCTGAGTGGGCACGGCTGGACCTCAAGCGCAAGGGTCTGAGCGCAGTGGGCACCGCTGGACCTCAACCTGGGACCTCCGGAGCTCAGTGTGCACCACTGGACCTCAACCTGGGACCCTCCGAGCTCAGTGAGCACCGCTGGACCTCAACCTGGGACCCTCCGAGCTCAGTGAGCACCGCTGGACCTCAACAGCCGGATAGAATGCCAGAAGACATGCCAGATAGAGCGCCAGATGGAATGTCAGAAAGAATGCCAGAAGATATGCCAGATAAAGTGCCAGAATGTTTGCCAGATAAAATGCCAGAAGATATGCCAGATAGAATGCCAGAGGGTATGCCAGATAGAATGTCAGATAGAATGCCAGAAGGTATGCCAGATAAAGTGCCAGAATGTTTGCCAGAACATATGCCAGAAGATTTGCCAGATAGAATGCCAGAAGATATGCCAGGACATATTGCAGAAGATATGCCAGATAGAGTGCTAGAAGATATGCCAGGACATATTGCAGAAGATATGCCAGGTAGAATGCCAGAAGATATGCCAGATAGAGTGCCAGAAGATATGCCAGACAAAATGCCAGAAGATATGTCAGATAGAATGCCAGAAGATATGCCAGTAACAAAACGTATAGATCTCATGGTGGGGATAACTCGAAGTAAATTATTTTTTCCACTGCGAAACCACCCATGTGGAGAACTTAAGGCCCGAGAAAGCTCCATGCAATTCATGTCTTCGATCAACGGATAGTGTGAGTTTTTGAGAGATCACCGTACTGGCAGACTGGCCCTGCGGCCTGTTCCTGATGGTACTGGTACAAGTCTTGCAAATCGCCACAAAGAATTGCGGACATATCGTGCAGAAAGTTATCATGTGGAACTTGATTGGAAGAATTTGAGAAATCAACTCACTTGTGCATGCGTTCCCAGCCTTGCGAACTATGCTTTGGGTGTGGGCATACCGATAAACTGTAATTACTTGTAAACCAAATGATGAATTTAAATGAATTTAATTAATTACTGGCCTACTGTACCATGGCCCATGGCCAACAGTAGTTGGGTTTGTCCAACTTGGCAGCAGCTACATGTTCGACTCCCCCTTGCAAAGGGCTTGCATTGTATTCGCATGGTTGGCTGCAAACCCACCTGGTTGACGTAGGTGACAGGCAAAATGCCAACGAGATCATGTTCGCCTATGCCGGTTCTCAGATGAAGGTGGGCGGAGTGGGGGTAGGGGTGGGAGTGGTGCAGATGAAATTCGGTCCAAGTGCATGAACAAATCAAGCGCCTGACAATAATATACAATCATGTGTAGCCAGAAATCAGATGTAATCAGGATCAGGCAGTCGGTCACCCCCAGGTACATCACCTCTCGGGAGACCATGGGAGACCACTGGCACGGACCCCGGCTCATCCCAGCTCATTTCAGGAGTGGAAGTGTGGGCATGTGCCAGTCTCAGGTTCATCAGCCAGCATTGACAAGTTTTGCATGGCCCAAATTTCTTAAGACACACAGCGTCTTGTGAAGGAGTCCTGAAACTCCGCGCTGCTGTTTTGGAGGTTTCCAGCAAGGCCCAGGGGTACTTTTTCTACGGAGATAAGCGAGTTAAGGTTTCTGACCAGGATGTAGTGAAGCCCTGAAAAATGCTGAAACCACGTGCACCAGCTTCTTGCACAGTTTTTGTTTAGAAACAAAAAACGCCGCAGCTTAAATCCAAAAATGCCCCAAGGAAATTACGCCGCAGCATGGGTAGAGGATACTTTTTAGCAAAAAGTGCCTCAAACGAGTATCTAGGTATAACATATTTGTATGCAGCATATAAGATCTTATATGTTTCGTTTTTTTTTTCAATGTTGTTGGTTTCTGGTTCCCTCTCTGGATAAGCTTGACCAACACCTCGCTGCTGAATTGCCGTGTCATATTTGTAAGAGATGGTGGCGATCATTTGTTGTTGATGTTGTTGCGTTACATTGACGAGGTCCTTGTGCATCACTCATGGCCTACAGAGTCTCATCAAATGAGATTCTGTAGGCCATGAGTGATGCACAACTCATTACATTGCATGTCGTGTGGTCACCTTGCCCACTCTTGGCGGTGGGTTTGTGCGAGTTTGCCATTGAGAGACTCATGGATTCCATAAAACAGTCAGTTTGACCTGCGCAGAAGAAAAAAAGAATAATGGACCGGTTGCAGTGAGGCTAGGTGAAGCTTGTTTGACGCATGTCCCCAATGTCATTTGTGTTGGCAAAACTTGCATGACATGGTATCCCAGTAGTGTGTGAGCATCACCCATTCAGTGGATCTTTTGCATTGAATTGAGCAACATCCACTTGGACTTGATATTTGCCGCTTAGGGAGTAGCAACGGATTTGAGGTTCAGAGGTTGAAGGGTTGAAGGAGCTCAAGAGAATTGCCTGCAGAAATCATGGCTGGGAGGTGTTCAGCAAGAAGTCTACCCCATTGTATTTCTTTTTTGTCTCACAGCTTTATCAGCTTTCAGCTTTTGGGGCCTTTGGGGCTGCTGGCTGCTCAAGAATCACTGCGTCTCAGAGCATGGACAGAAAAGCAGCCCGAATCATTCCAGAAGGAAAGGCTACAACAGCGACACGTGAAGCGATGCTGAATTTGTCGCGTCAACATATGCAATTGCAGCACAGTATATTACAGTATTCCAGTAACATCCAGTAACGTATTATTTGGATCTTGGAATTATGCTGATTGGGACCGGGTGAGGGGGACAAACATTCAGCGCAGGCCAACCGACCCAGATACATGCCAACCGACCCTGCCGCATGGTCACCATTTTTTCAGAACATGAAACTTTAGCATCAGCCATCGCTGGCTGCTCTGGCGTCTAGTAACCTCTCCTTGGCTCGGAACGCATGAGGCGGCATGAGGCGGCCCAATTGCTAGCACAGCTGCGATAGATTTTCCAGCCACGAAGCGGCAGGCATATTTTGCTATATACTCCATGACTCCATGTTACTCCAGTAATCTCGGGTACTTGTTGCTATTTGCATTCAGCATGCTGCATGTGGACCCCAGCCATTGCAGAAGCTAACCCCCAGCTAGGTGGATGTCGCTATGGCTTACATGGTTGGGTCTCGCAGCTGGGGTTCCCAGGAAAGCATTTGCAGTGGGAGAAGTGCCGGGTGAAGTCATGTGAAGTCATATCATATGCAATTCACTTGATGAATGGCCGAGGCATCAGGGAAAGTGATTCCCGTCATGCCGGAGGGACCACTATTCCCAGACCACGACTGCCTCGGTGTTGCTCGGGGCCAAGGTCATTGTGGCCAAGTCCTTCCGGGTTTTGTAGAAGGATGCAATCAATCAAGCCCGCATGAGTTCTGCAGCTTGGAAGCGTTCATGGACCAGATTCTTGTCCTGCGCTGGCAATTTTTCTCAGGGTGTTTTGAATGGCATCGATTGGCCTCACTGGCTTCTTGGTTGCAACCAGTTGTTTCAGTTACATCAGCAGCCGTTCCAGCGTGACAGTGCCAAGTGAGAGGAGGATGACTGACGATGACTCAGGTTGGCAATCTTCGAGAAGGCCCTGGCCCTGAGCATCCTTCATCTATGTTCATCTTGTGATTAGTCAATCGTAGGCCGTAGACCATTTTGGAGACGATATGCATCCCCGCATCCCCATCTAAAACTCAGCCGGAAGACCCTCAGTCTGCCATTGCCTTGGAGGGGCCGCGTGCGTGGACGTCAGAAGGCCAAAGGCAACTCAGCACAAAGTCAGGGCAAACTCGCTAAACGTCAGCAGAAATGCCAACGTATGCCAACGTGGCCACAGGATGCCACAGGGGGGTTCTGCTTGAAGCAACCATAAGCAACCCAAGGCTTATAATCTGCCGTTGTCCCAGACACACTCCGTACTTGCCATCAAAATGGCTAAATTTGTGCTGCAAAGCCCTTGTCCATCAGTCCATGCAAGGTACTTCGACATCTTCATGGACGGAGATGAGGAGGCGTACGATAGTGGGGATGCCTCAGTTAGTCTGCTGCAATCCTGAGTTATTCGGCCCGCACTGGTGAGGCAATCATGGTTATGTCAATATGGGGAAGGAAATGGCACGGAGAGAGTTCCCATCTTTTGTGTTGCAAACCTTTTCAACAAGTTGAAAGCTTGCACGCGCCTTCGAATCCACACCTTGACTTGTCGCAATCTCCAGTGCTCAAGATAGCAGAAGCAGCCTGAGAAAGCCAAGTTTTGATAGGCAAGAAATCTCAATGGAGGCTGCGCAGTGGGAGATTTCGCCCCGCCGGGACATTGCAGCTTTGGGCCTGGAGCCCCCCAGAAAGTTGCATCGGCTCTTCCAATTCAACGTGGTCCAACCGGAGCACCCTACCGGTCAGGCCCCGGCTCAGGCCCCACAGGCCGATCGTTGGACCCTCCGCACCGGGCTCACAACTCCTGCCACCCAAAATGCTGATTTGCAAAGTGAGGCAAATGCCATGCCCAGCAATTAATCAATCAATAGAACATGAATGGAATTCATGGCGCTCAACCTGAGATAGCACCGTTTGCAGCGAGATGGGAAGGGTTCACACGCTCAGGAAACATACACGTGAGCAGGCATTTTTGCACAGACGGGCACAGACGTGCGGATAAACAGTGAGCAAGGTAGTTCAGCTTTGCGTCTCATCCTCGAGAGTATTATGGATTGCGCCACTAGCAGTTCTTACATTTCTGTCCAGACTGACTATTAGTTATGCAAACACGTTCGTGTCTAATAATGAATCACGTTCTGCTTGGTAATTTTAAATTTATGTACAGTATAGTATATTTAGAATCGTAGTATTGCATTTGATTTCTGTAGCTTTGGATTACCTGTGCATGTACTTTTTGTGTTTCAAGGCAGTCTACCTGATTCATATTGTAGCATTCTCACATTAAATTGGATTGCCATGGATTTCAGTGATTTTTAAATGGTCGTGTTGATAAACCAACTTCATGAACACCGCATGCACTATCGCAGTCTTTTCAAGTGTGGCTGTTTCTATAGTGCAAGTTTGCATGTGTTTGCAACCCGCAGCTGCAGATGTGTTACTCAGTAACTCAGGTGGGAGGAATAGCAGAACCGAGGAGTAGGTGCGGTCTTGAGCGACAGATTACAATACAAGGCGCTCTGTGAGCGGCAGAGGAGTTGTTATTATGGCTGCCATAAGAGTGCTCAAGATACTTCCCTGGCAGAAGCATGCAGAAGCTGCATTTAAGATCATTCAAGAATTGATACAGAACTGCCACCTTTTTTGTAATGAATTGAAACGATCCTTTTTTAAACATTGCCATTGTTTTTTCAAGAGCCCTGCAGCCCTGCAGCTACACTGCTGGTTCGAGAATATTTGAAGTCATAGAATGTCATAGAAGGGAAGACCCGCAAAGGAAGAATAGTGAGCGAATGAAACGATGAAGCACCGCCTGTTCAGCGCCTTTCAAGCTGAAGTCAGGTCCCGGACCACAGGATTATCTTTGCTTCGGTGACACTTTCTCAATTTTGCCAGAAGGAAAGCATGAAACCAATATTATAATGATATATAATATAGATGAATACCATCTAGGATGTCAGTACGTTGCACTTTGCTGCAATGCAACATGACAGGAATGTTGCCCACTGGATTTTGGTTGAATGTATCAAGGTATTTGTTGCATGTTGTTGCGCGCTGTCGTAGCAAGTCCAGCAGTTCTCATATGCAAGCTGGTGAAATTGACCGGGTACCGCAAGCTGGTGTGCTAACATCTCTTTTGCAATCTTTTGCATTTGTCCTTCACTTCCAAATTCACGTCTCTTTCATCTTGCGATACAGTCTCCTTTCACGCTTTGTCATCTCGCGATGTTCGTCTCGTTATGCTTACTGTATTTATAGTTATAAGTTATAAGTTATAAATTATAAGTTATAAATTATATACTGTTTTTATCTGTTTTCTATTGTTTTTCTCATACCTGATTGCAACAAGCAACCTCCAACATTAGAATGCCGCAGGTTCCTTGTCAAGAACACATTTTGCACTGCGTGCAGCCTTTACTTTGGGGCATGTTCAACCCAGTTGATCCTCATCTATAACATTCCTGTTCTGGGCAGTTGCCAGTTACTACTGTGCTGCTAGTTCTGTAAATGATATTTTATATACATGGTTTTGATAGGTTTTCGATGCTCTAGATTTTGGCTAGATATATTGCATCAACCTTAGTGTGACCGGAGCAAGGTCGGCATATTTGAACATGCCCGTCGAATGAAGCCCTGCATTGGGAATCCAGGTTCGCCCATTGCCAGTGAGTCGACTCGTTGAGCTTGCAGAGTGTATTTAGGACCTAGGAAGAAATGGATCGAAAAGAATTGGCAGATTCCACCAAATCAGAGATGTTTTGCGCTCACTGACAGCCCTGGCGCTGCCTCAACAGCTTAGGGAGTCATCCTGAGGCCGAAACTTGTACTCAGGGACAGTCTTGGAAGGGATGCGCTGGAGAGCTTCAGCACCAAACCACTGGAATTCACAGGCTGCGACAGGAGGTCATCAGTATAGATGTTTGACCGTCGCTTTTTTGCCAGTTTTGCTCATGTTCCAATTTGTCAATTTGATTGTGTTTATATACTGTATATACTGTAAATTTAGGATGCGTTTGCCAAGTGAGGGGTTCGAGAAGCAACCCTCGCGAATAATCAGAGTATACATAGTGTATATATATGTGTATATAATGTGTATATACATATACAGTATTCCCTCACTGGCACCGAGGGCTTTGCTTCTGGTCAGCGGTTGCTGTTATTCGAAGCAGGGCCCTATTGCGATTCCCCAGAAAAGGGCCAAGGCAACAGAGTTAGTGTTCATGACTTTTGCAATCGTTTATTGCATGTTAAAACATGTGTATACATCACTGATCGTCATTATATATCAACTCATTGTCTTTGTCATCGCGTTCTCATGTTTCCGGTTCTACAAGCCGGTACTGTTGATTGAGTTCTGCGATCATGGCCTAGGGGGAGATTTCCACGCACGCACGCTCTCCGGGTGGGCAGGCGTGTTGTTGTTGTGTCTCTGAAGTACTTTTCTGAACCGCAGGAGGCGGCCGACACTGACGGTTGAAGCGAATGGCAAAAAAGACATGAAAATTCCGATCCGATTCCGATCAGCTTGACCGGCTGGCCAGCTTTCAACGCTAGATGTCACCGGATGGGAGTTTTGGGAGGCGTAGGTGTTGTGCACGGTAGGGTGATGTGTCTCATGGGCTGTGTTGGTTTCACCGCTGCCCATTTTCAACTGCCACCTAGGTTGGGTGGAAGCATGCCCGTCCGGAAGCTCATTGAAGCCTCAACTGCCGCAGATTCGGCAGGGTTCCATGCATCTTCAGGGAGGACGGATAGGAATACAATTGAACACATGGGGAGTTGATGGAATCGATGGACATGGAATGAATTGGATAATTGCCACCATTTGCAAGATTGTTTCCCCGCATGTTTTCGAAGGATTTGACCTTGCAGATCCATGCAGCCATTTTAATCAATCCCTGTCTCATTAGCAGCGGTGTGGCTGTGATTCATGGGACGCCTCGCTTGCTTCTGCATCCTGTTGGGCGACCGGCTAGCGTGGGCTGCAAACAAGACAGAAGAGGTACGCATAGTCCTTGTCTATCCTTGTCTTGTTTTTGATGAGACCAACATGTTCTCCCTTTCATGGCAGCCTAGTCCATGCACGTGCATGGGAAGACATGGCCACATAGAGCTTACAATTGGTTCGTGCGGTGCACAGCCAGAATGCCAGAATGGCACAGGTTAAAACGATTTAAAGCGTATGCACCTCCGTCAATGCCTTCTGCTGTTTGAGGATGTCGTTGCGTTCCGCAAGGGCGGCTGGTTTCTGTCCCGGCAGCTCCTGGCAACTGATGAAGTAAGAACGGTAGCAGCATCTCTGATGCAGACAGCACGACGTTTTAAGAGGGGGGGCGATATGATGCGATATGGATCATCCAGGCAGTTCAACGGATTCAGTTGAAGATTGCCGTGGAAGACAACCTTTGCCTCTTCACTTGCAGTGGTCTTGCTACAGTAAGCGGGGAAGATCGCTTCAAGAGAATGGACGTCACCCAACCAGATCATCTATGACTATCAATCACCCCCCAAATATAGCCTACTGGTAGCTTTGTTTGGTAATTTTTGTGGTGTGGTGTGATGGAGGTGAAACAGAAACCCCCAGCCGCCAACATGCAGCTTCCAACGGGGTGAGGTAGAATCGATAGAATATGTCCCAAGGCCACATTGGAAGACTTACTTTCTGAACACGGCCGGCGCGCCTTCGGAGACGAGGGCGAGAAGGTGGCAGAGCATGAGGGCAGACCAGTATGGGCGAGGTTTTAAATTCAGGTTGCAGAAATTGACGGAAGGATGGGGGCAGCGGGTTGGGTAGTCATTCTATGCCACTCTCATTTCCACTAGTAGTTGAATTTCTTTCATGTTGGAACTAGTTGGAACTCTTCATTCTCAACAACGCGGTCTGCAGCCTGTCGCTCAAGACTCCCGGTCTTTAATGCAGCCACACTCAAGTGCTTGAACACAGCTCTTTTGTGTGATGAAGGTCCTGATCTCCTTGGCATTGGCAGTTGCCACTGCCATGCATCCTACGGAGAAGTCAACTCTCAGTGCAGATGGCGCTGAAAGCAGTGAAAGCTCGATGATGTTAGTCGTTCACACTGCAATGGCCGATCCCTGGTGGACAGGCACAATTGTGGGCACTGTTGTCATTGTGGCAGGTGCTGCTGGTGCCTACTTTTACCTTAACAAGGACAAGCAAACCACTGAGGATGTGGAAGCAGGCAGCATCAAAGCAGAAAAATCAGCTCTCACTAGCGAAGCGTTGACGTCGCAGGCTGAAGATATGATCGAAAAGGCGAAGGAAAGGTTTGGTTCAAAGCTCTCGGCAGATGGAGATGTTGTGCAAATCCTCCAGGGTAAGGCACAAGGCTTTGGAGAAAGGCTGAAAACTTTGGTGATGAATGAGCTGAACAGTGCTGCGAGCTCTGTTGGCAAGGCACTGGAGGCCGATGATTGCGCTGCAATTTTGGAATGGGACTCCAACATCTCCGCAAACTTCCCGTCCCTCTCCGTGCTTCTGGCTGGTTTGCTGGTGCCTGTGAACTTGAGCATCAATTACGCCTGCCATGTGTCTCAAGTCTTCCTGGTGCTGTTGCCCATTGGGGTGGTGACTGCTCTCTCAGAGTATGCTGACCGTGACCACTCATGCACTTCCATCCCAGGGCTGCGGCTCTGGGCACGGATCACTGCTTGCACGGTGCTGCTGGTGATGTGCTGCCGGCTCATCATGATGAAGCGCATCACCTCGGCGCAAAGAGACCTGCGCGCAAAGTCCGAAGCTGTGCGATCCAAATTGGCTCACCTGGAGAAGGATCCTCGCGATCTGAGCTTCACAGATCTTCGGGAACTTTTTGCGGCGCATGCCTCCACACTTCAACAGGCTGTGGTTTGTGAGAGCCACTGCACGTCACCCGTCATGTCGCACATCATTGGCCTTGGAACGCTCATTTGGCTCCTCAGCACTTTCTACAACACCTACCTCTACTTTGCCTACATGTTTGTGCCAGGCAAGGTTGGACGACTGCACAATGACATTGGTTTTATTTGGTTTTCTTTTTTTTTCTCCCTCATCATTCTATATCATTCCTGCATGCCCTCAAAAGTAGGTTTGCTATGTTTGCTGCTAGATTCATAGTTCCATCAATTTATAATATCAATTTATATCAATTTCCATCATGTATATCAGTAGTATATCATAGTATATCTCATAGTTCCATCAGTTTCCATCATGTATAATCATGTATATCATGTTTTGCTGCACCAGTGCAAGACTGTGCAAGGTGTTGTGGCCTTCCATCCAGCTGCGGCAGAGGATCCCAGCTACTGCGCAGCTTGGGTCACCGTTTGCGCTTCGAAGGTGGCTTTGTTGGTCGCTGTGCTGTTCTTCTTTATGAACCTGGCAACTTGGAAAGCTACAGATAAAGTATGATAAAGTGAAGGCGACCGTAGCATGCTGGGATGGGATGGGCCATTAAGGCAACTACGTAGTCTGTAACCTGCATGCGCTGAGATAGCTATAATTACTAATTACGGTAATTATTATATAATATAGAGGTAATATGAGATGATTATGACTGATGATTTATGATTATTATTGTCATGAATTATGGGAAAGTACTGTAGTGACTTGCTAAAGCCTGCCCCTACGGAGCCGAGATGAGCCGAGGTGACTGTGGCCCTTTGGATCTTCCAATCTGTCCTGAACTCCAGTGCTGTGTCCTCCAAGATTTCTATGCAAGCTCGTCTCCTCGACAGTGCCAACTTTGGAATTCCAGCTGGTCAATTGCTTGTCAAGGCAGAAAAGCCAAGGGCTCAACATGGCTCAATGCTCCTGCATGCCTATGTTGACTGGTTTCTGGGGAACCGTGATTGCTCTCCAGCTTCCTTAAGTCTTGACACACAACATGAAGAGTTTTGGAAACATTCTGCGCATTTTTCTGTGATGTTGTTTTATGTTGACACATATCATTCTGTTATGTTGTTTTATCTTGTGTTACTTGTCATTCTTCTACAATTATGTTCTGTCGTATATTATTGTATCACATTGATTATATAGGTATAATGCGGTATAATTAGGCATACGGCATACGGCATACATGCATTTTTTTGCCGTGAAATGGAGTAATTCTATCAATGTTACATTCATGCATTGGTCAATTTATGTCAACTTGAATCTACGACACGATGCTGACACGATGCTGACACGATGCTGACACGATGCACCTTGCCAGGCTTTCCTCTTCCGTGCAGAGAGCGACGTGCTGACGGCCAAGTTCGCTGTGTCCATGCGCGAGAGCTCCGAGTTGGCTCAGCTGTACGCAGATACCGAGGCTCGGCTGAACGCCTTGAAGGAGAAGGTGAACCGCAAGGAGGGCAGCGTTGAGAAGATGCAGAAGGAGATTGATGCCTTGGGCGGTGGAAGTGCCTCGGAACGAGGGCAGACACGCATCAGTGCAGACGTCATGACGAGATATGACAATATGATATAATATGATAATATATGATGATAATGTCACAGAATATACATGCATGATCATACAAAATCATACAGAATACATATTTAATCAAAGGAAGTTTAGTAGTCTAAACTTCGTGATACGGACAGTGAAAATGTGGAGAGATTTAGTAGTAGTAGTAGTAGTAGTAGTAGTGGCAGTAGCAGCAGCAGCAGTAGTAGTAGTAGTACGTGTAGTACGTAGTAGTAGTAGTAGTCGTCGTCGTAGTAGTAGTAGTCGTCGTAGTCGTAGTCGTAGTCGTAGTTGTAGTCGTAGTAGTCGTAGTAGTGGTGGTGGTGGTGGTTGTGGTGGTGGTGGTTGTAATACTGGTGGTGGTGGTGGTGGTGGTAGTAGTAGTAGTAATAGTAGTAGTGGCAGCAGCAGCAGCAGCAGTAGTAGTAGTAGCAGTAGTAGCAGTAGTAGCAGTAGTAGCAGTCAGTAGTAGTAGTAGTAGTAGTAGTAGTAGTAGTGGCAGCAGCAGCAGCAGCAGTAGTAGTAGTAGTAGTAGCAGTAGTAGCAGTAGTAGCAGTAGTAGCAGTCAGTAGTAGTAGTAGTAGTAGTAGTAGGTACTCGTAGCAGTAGGTAGTAGTAGGTAGTAGTAGGTAGTAGTAGGTAGTAGTAGGTAGTAGTAGGTAGTAGTAGGTAGCAGTAGTACCAGCAGGTAGCAGTAGTAGCAGTAGGTAGCAGTAGGTAGCAGGGTGGAGAGATTAGAGATGGAGAGAGTAGGGATGTGGAGAGATTAGAGATGGAGTGAGGCAGTTGTAATATGTTGCATTTAGTCTGATTTGCGAGGTAGTGATGGCGGATCGCGGTGGAACTGCTGTGTACCGGTGATGTTTGGACGTTAGGAATCGCACGAAACCCTGCGTTTTCTCGCACAAAGTGGCTCCCGGCATCGATGTTGGGAACCTTGTCTGTGCGACGGGTGCGGCTCATGCTCGGTTTCGCTCGGACGCGTCCTGCATTGTAAAGTTGAATTCAGGTGTGCAGATCGCATTGTAATGGCTCCATCCATGTTGTGGGTTGCCGCCTTGGTCGACGCAGTTGTACAGTGCTTTGCAAGGCAGTGATTGCAGATCGCAGTGGAGCTGCTGTGTCAACGTGATGTTTGGACGTTAGGAATCGCACGAAACCCTATGTTTTCTCGCACGATGTTGGGAACCTTGATTTTCTCAATTTTGGCGCTGATGATTTTCCTGTTAAAATTACTTTTGAATTTTGAATCTTTTGAAAAGTGCTTCAAAACCAATCGTTGTTTTTGCTTTGGCGTCGAGATCCAGTTTTGGAGCTGCAATTTCTGTGTAGAAGTCTCCTGTGCAAAAGTGACAGTGCGAAAGCTTCTGTGTGTGTACAGGCTTTTGTAATCTTTTGTATATAAAAACTTTCTCTGTGTAAAAGCTTCTGTGTGCACAAGTTTCTGTGTGTAAAAGCTTCTGTGTGTAAACGCTCTTCTGTGTAAAAGCTTACATGTGGAAAAGCTTTTGTGTCTAAAAGCTTCTCTGTGTGAAAGCTTCTGTGAGACAAAGTTTTTTGTCTCAAAGCTTCTGTGTGTGAAAAGCTTCTGTGTGTAAAATCTTTGCTGCGCAAGCTTTTTAGTACGAAGTAGTGCTGGAAAGTACTTTGTGCAAGCGTTGCAGTACAAAGTAATACTGTACTTGGCAGTACTTTGTGCAAGCTTTGTAGTACGAAGTAGTACTGGGAAGTATTGCGTGCAAGCTTTGTAGTGCCAAGTAGTAAGGGGAAGTACTGTGTGCAAGCTTCGTAGTACCAAGTAGTAAGGGGAAGTACCGTGTGCAAGCTTTGTAGTACCAAGTAGTGCTGGCAAGTACTTTGTGCAAGCTTTGTAGTACCAAGTAGTATTGGGAAATACTGGGAAGTATTTCGTGCAACCGTTGTAGTATGAAGTAGTACTGGGAAGTACCGTGCAAGCTTTGTGCACGAAGTAGTGCTGGCAAGTACTTTGTGCAAGCTTTGTAGTACCAGGTAAGTAGTACTGGGAAGTATTTCGTGCAAGCGTTGTAGTACGAAGTAGTACTGGGAAGTACTTTGTGCAAGCTTTGTAGTACGAAGTAGTACTGGGAAGTAGTTTGTGCAAGCTTTGTAGTACCAAGTAGTACTGGGAAGTACCGTGTGCAAGCTTTGTAGTACGAAGTAGTACTGGGAAATACTTTGTGCAAGCTTTGTTTCCAAGTAGTACTGGGAAGTATTTTGTGCAAGCTTTGTAGTGTGAAGTAGTACTGGGAAGTACCGTGTGCAAGCTTTGTAGTACGAAGTAGTACTGGGAAGTACTTTGTGCAAGCTTTGTGGTACCAAGTAGTACTGGGAAGTACTTTGTGCTAGCTTTGTAGTACGAAGTAGTACTGGGAAGGAATTTGTGTGTAGTACGAAGTAGTACCGGGAAGTACTTTGTGCAAGCTTTGAAGTACGAAGTAATACTGGGAAATACTTTGGGCAGGTTCTGTGGTAAGGATTTTGTTCAAGTCTTGTAATACACATGGTGATTTTTGTTTGCAAGGTACGAAAATGTCAAAAGAAAGAGATGTGAGAATGAAAAAGGCTTCAGGAAAAAGGAGATGTCAAGACAGAAGGTGTCAAACGAAACAATTTTAACAGAAAGAGGTTTCAAAATAAAAGTGCGAAACAATAGGAAACAAGAATAATGGTGCCAAGCGAAAACCGTGCCAAGAGAATGAGATGCGGAGAGAAGAGAATGTCAAGAGAAGCAGGTCTCAAGAAAAAGAAATGCCCAAAGATAAGGATGCCAAGAGAAAGAATTGTCAACAGAAAGCGGCTGAAACGACATCGGTTTCAAGAGACAGCGATGACATCAGAAAAAACTTGTCAGGAGAGAAGAATGTGTCAAGTCTCTGGCCCCAGGGAGCTGTCGACAAGAAGGGCTGTCAAGATTCAGAAATGCCAGGAGCAAGCCGGATCAAGAGAAAGTGGCAGCATCAGACAAAGATGCTGAGAGCAAGAAATGTCAAGGACAAAGACTTCCAAGAGATCACGCAGTCAACGGCTGTGCCAGCCAGGGCGCCAGGCGCTGTTCCTATAGGCTCTCCCTTGTCGAGTCTATATATATATATACATATATACATATATACATATACATATATATATATATAGGTTCTTCCCTCTCTCGAAACTTCCGTCACCCGGCTTGCCCGGGCTCTACTTGTATGATATTTTTCACGTCAAACATGTCACATGCACGATTCATTGATCATGCATCGTGGTTCACGCTGTATGGATACGGGCAGTGAGGCTTGGAGGCCTCCGTGCAGCGCATGTCGGAGAAGGGCTTGGACTTCGATCAGCTCCGTGGAAAGGGTGTGGCCATGGTGGAGGCAGCTCACCAGCAGGCAGCCCAGATGGAGGTGGCCGCCACTGATGAAATCGAAAAGCTTTCAGAAACACGGCAGAAAGGATTTGGATGATGGGGATATGATGGGATTGACGGGATATATGATATTACAATATTTGGGGTTAATGCATGGTAATGATGGGTTGCTAGGTGAAAGACTGGCAAAAACCTGGATGAATGATAGATAGACCGCTGCACAGGGACAAGTTAGAGCGTTGTCAAAGACTTACTGTAACAAACGCATGGTGTCCGATATTAACCGTAGCCTCTTGATGTATGGGATTTGCCTGCCGGCCTGAATTTCAACATTCACCAAGGAACGCGTGCAGGAGATCATCAAACAAGTGACGGAAAGCGATTCCTTTAAGGCAGTGGGGTGTCCATGGGTACCCGGAATGCCCCGATTCATGTCCTTGCGTGTTCTTCTGAGACCAGTGGGGGAAACTGATAAACGCATTCCCATCCTACCTGGGATGATCCCAAGTACATCGGTAGATTTTTCAAAGGGGTTCGTAAATCATCATAAATCCAGCAATAGTTGTTCGATGGTATCCAGTAGATTTCAGTAGGAAAATCACACATGCCCGGCTCATGGACATCCACTGGCCATTGGGGAACTCAACATCCCGGAATTGTTGATTGAAGGCAAAATTTGCAGGCAAGTGCTGTTCTTGATAGAAAGCATGTAAACACATATCGTTTTGCAACATGTCCCTATAACAACGAATATAAAACGAGTTAACAACGATCATGAAGAAATCCGAACGAATTCGGTGGACCGTGTCCAGGCTGCTCAGGCGAAGGCCCTTGATGCAGCAGAGAATGCCCAGCAGACCTCCAAGGACAGCTGTGCAAAACAGGTCCAATAAAAATGTGTCCATGTTTGGGCCTGGGCCTTTGGTTTGGAGGGTATCATCAAGTTAAAGAGCAAGAAGTGTGTGCCTAACTATTGTATACTGCATATACTTTCGAAAAGGGCCTCTAATATTCACACCAACGCGCACACACACACACGCACACACACACACACACGCGTACACACAGTTATTTGCTATGTAATCATATATAATTAATATATATATATACATATTATATATGTCATTATACATATCTATATTTAATATCACACTATTTGTTGGCAGGAACTGGCTAGCCAAGCTAAAGACTTCGCGCAGACTGCGGGCGATGCTGCCTCGTCCCGAGCAGCAGGGTTCATGTAGTTGATCGGAGAAGCTGAGAAGATGAACCTTCGAAACAGGGCACCAGAACCCAAATCCACGGGCTAGACTTTCAATGCTTGTATAGGATGAACAGAAAATCTCAACAAGAAAGTTGAGAGAAGTGAAGAAGTTGAGGAGACAGCATTGAAAGCCCAGATGCAAAAAAGGGATTGCGCGTTGCTCGGCAGGGCTGCAGCAATTGTGCTTGCAAAGTCACAGGCCCTGCAAACTCACAGAGGGTTTCTGTCGATGAACCTTTGAAAAGAGATCAGTTTTTCTTGTCCGGCCAACTGTAAGAAAAATAAGAAAACTATGCAACTGTAGTATACGGTATTTGCCTACCTCCAAGCTCCATCTCCCATGCCAGGAAGTGCGGTTCACCTTTGCCGTGCATGAGCTGGACCGCACCTTGGCTGTTACCAGACAGCGGTCAACCCGCTGGCACCCAACTCTGGTCAGGTACGGTAGCTGACTTCGTCAGCAAGCAGAGTGGTTCCCTGTGGCAGGAGGTGCGGAAGTTGCAAACGTGCATAGGCCCTGTAAATGATGACATTGAACTTCAAGATGTTTAGTATGTGATTTGAATGGACACCAGGAGGAAAAAATAAGAGAGGGAGAAACAGCGAAGGATATTGTACATCAGTACGACATGCTATGCCAACAAAAAAATGGACAGAAGCTGAAATAACATGAATACATAAAGGAAACTATACATGTAAACGCGCACTGACATTGGGTTACATATGTTGGGTTCCTGTCCAATGGACAACCGCTGCACCAGGCTGCTCGTTTAGCCGGGACGGAAGAGCTTTGCGTTCTGATGGACCGTGGTTTTGCCAAGGACTGGTCCACGATAAAACCAAAAGCAGCTAGTGGGCTTCACCATGCCCTACTTGTGTTGCAAAGTTTGGTGGGAAACTGATTTACCACCACATCACTACCAAGCTTGTTGGTGGTTTCAGATTTTGTCAAATTGAATTTGTGTCATAAAAGTAACTTTCCACCCGAAATGGGACGACATGGGACGACAATCCCTCTGGAGCACCAAACAACTATGGCAGCTATGACCAATGAATCTGGCAGGATCCTGGAGATCCTGAGACACATTGGCATCGTGATGATGAAGCAGTTGGCATTCCAGCATTGCATGGAGGAGCTGGAGCTGCCTTTCCTCGTTTCGATTTGTTCAACCAATTGTTGACATAGCAAATGGCCAATGTGACATGTGCCAAGGCATCCAAGTGTTGTCAAGGCACAAATTGGGCAGGAAGAGCTAGGAAATGCTAGGAAATCCGCCAAAACAAATCAGGCCAGTCTATCTTGAATCCATTCTTGATTGACACCAGGAATCCGTACAGTGCATGCATGGATACCTCTGAAAGCTATGGGCAAAGAGCTGGGCACCTTGAGATATTTGATAGGTACCCATCGCCGAGAGCATGTAGGCTGCATTGGTTTGAGGATGTTTGAGGAAGTGGTTGGGCATGGGCCATTCTAGTTGCATTAATCAGGCCCTGGGAGCCACGTGCTGTGGGCATTTTTCTCGTGCCACGGCATCCATTTCAAGACTATATGATTATATGATAGTATATGTATGTATTGTAAAGGACTTGTAAGGATTATATAGTAGGCATTCCGATCTCCCGCTTACAAGGGAGCTTTGTTGAAGTATAGGTTACGGAACCGTAAACTTGCCCAACACGGTCCAATTTCGCTCACTATGGACCCCAAACCATGTTTGCAACTTTCGAAGATGTAGGATCCCTTTACATACTCTCTGAGATGCCCTGGCAAAAAAAACGAACCGGGCCTGAGGTACGAGTGGTACGAGCAGTTGCTTGCGAGCCTCTGGGGCTGGGAATTCGCTTGGTTCGCCACCTCCAGGACTGAAAGAATGATAAACAAAGGATAAAAAAGGATGAACACTGACTTTCACTGACTTTTGGCTTGGTGAGGATAGTGAGTATAAATAGTGAGGTTGGAGGACGTTGATGGCTGTTCTAGTTGCATCAGGACTGAGCAGGATGACGCCCTGGAACTCGGTGATGTGGCTTGGCACGATGGCTTCATCCTACACTCTGCAGGAAGCAACCAGGGGCAGCAGGTGCGGAATGGCTTGGCCATCAGTTTCTTTGCGGCAAGATGCGGCAAGATTTCAGTTACATGCAACGTGCAATGATGCGCATATGTGCCAGCTTCCTTTCCTGGTTCTGCCGCGTTACGGGCACGCGACAGGACGCTGAAAATTGTCAAAGATGCAAAGAGCAGCGTGCAAATCCACAGGTCCCCTTCCATTGTATAATTAATTATTATCGGCTTATCGGAGACTTGATTCGCAACATCCCGCTATCACTCATGACCCACGAGAAAACGCAGGGGGCTGCGCACTTTTTTGACATACTTGCAGCGGAGGCTATGCGTACTGCGCATATCCAGACAGATGTCAAGGAGCAACGCAGCGAGTGTCAGCACAAAATCCAGCGTGTAGGCACGGATCACGACTGTTGACTGGTGGATTACTGCTCTTAGAACAATTTCAATCCTCAAAGCACAACTGAGCATGAAAACATATGATCAGTGGTGACTTGCTAGACGAGAGTATTGCGTTGCAGCATTGGCAGAGGCTTTCATGACCTAATATGACTTGATATGATATGTGTTGCCACAGCAGTGGGTTTCATGATGCTTCATGTCTTATTCAGTCCTTGCCTCTCTCATTGCCGCTGTTTCTCGGCACAGAGTTGCCCAGTGGAGACTAGTGGAGATCGCTGACACAAAGCCGGCACTTCCAGCGGGCACTTCCAGCGGGCACTTCCTGTCACCATGCAGCCGTGCGATCCATCATCCGCCTTCTTTGGATTCATGGGAGTGACGTCAGCGCTGGTCTTTGCGAACCTGGGAGCTGCACCTTGATGGCCTAAGCCCTTGCAGGAAACCTTCCGAAAATCCCGTACGCCGTACTTGATGGTAAAATATGGCAAGGTCATTCAAAATCATGCAAACATAATATGCAAACCAAACCATGGTAGGCATCCTACATCAATCTTCTTACAGTATATAATTATAGAGTTTTCGCATGTTTTTTCAAATGTTTTTCCGTTTCCCAATTCAATCTAGAATTGGATCAAGGAAGTAAGGTGCTCAACCCCCGGATCCTTCCAAGCCCAAGAATTCTCCAAGGCCTATGGGACTGCCAAGTCAGGTGTGGGCATTGCCTCCATGGGTGTCATGCGACCAGATATGATCATGCCACTTGGTTGAAACATGTTGAAACACGTTGTAGAACAATGTGGTCCAAAACGTTGCAACCAAGTTTTTTCCACTTGGTCTTGCTCAAGGTTTGATTGCCGTGTGATTTGTCACGGGATTTCAATCGATTTCATGGGATTTCTGCACATGCAGGCAATGCAGGATGAACATTTACAGAATAGAGGGACTGATTATGCCAGATTGGTACTGTAGATCATACTTGGATTCATCGTGTTCAGTCGTGTTTCCGTTTCAGTTGGGGTATGTTGGGGTGTGTTGTATTTATTCCACTTTCCAAAGGAGGAACGAAAGTCAAACGCTTGCGGGCGGGGGGTTGTGAATGATGGGGTTTTTGCATTTTTTGCCCACAGTGTGGAAGCAATATTTTTCAGAGTGGAGATTTTAGACCTTGATTTTGGACGGGGATTCCCGTGACTTGTTATGTTAGTAGCCATCAGGATCATCAGCGGTCTTTCAGACAAAACACTATTTAATTTGTGACAAATTTTGGAATTAATTGTCCAAGAAAGTCCAGCAAGGGACTTGTCTCGTAAGGCTGGCTTGATCATGGTTGACTAATGATATGAATATTTGTTAGTTTACTCTGGGTAACTCTAGGGTATTGTTTGCATCTTGTTTATAGATATTTATAGGCTATAGGTCCTATAGGTTATGTGCAGGTCCCAAGGTCTCCCTGAAGTCACTCTGAGTTTCATGGTCCCACAGTGGCAGGAAGTCCATCATTCCCGTGGTCATGGCGGGTGTGTTGGGCATCTACGGCCTCATCACTGCAGTGATCATCAATGGTGGCTGGGCCAAGGGAACGATGGAGTGATGTAGACCTGGAGTTCAGTGAACGGCTGGATTTGCAGAATAGATTGAACAACTGGGCTGTCACCGCGGGGCAGCAATGTTTCAATGGCAATTTAGACATTATATATATATAATTATATATATATATTATTCTATATATTATATATATATTATTCTATATATATTATATAATGTATGATATATGATTATATCTATTTATATGTTTTGCATTATTATATATAGTTATATTTACATACACACACATATATATATATAATCATATATATATATATAGTTTCCTGACAATGATTTGGTGTTGGGCTTGAGCTTGGAGAAGCCAGCCTGAAGTTCTACATTGGTTTTGGGGAGTGTTGCTGTGATCATGTGGGTATTTTCGCAAAGGTATTGACGGAATCAACCCGGGCCAAATCACCAAATACTATAATAAATGGTTACCCAGAGCATGCACCCGTTTCGTGCCCTGGTTGAAGCTGCTTTTCCATCCCAACGGTGTTGATTGCCATTCTGAACATTCTTTGGAACTTCCATCACATTCCATAACGTCAGCGTCGGCAAAGTGCAGCCAACAGTTGTTTGGCGTTTCCCTTTGGTATCTCAGGCAAGATGGATGCCGCGAACTACTCTGCCTACTCAGGCTATGCGCATCTTGGCGCTGGACTTACTGTGGGGATGAGTTCCCTCGCTGCGGGCCTTGCCATTGGAATTGTGGGCGATGCTGGTGTACGAGCAAATGCGCAGCAGCCTCGGCTCTTTGTAGGCCAGCGGCGGTCCTGCTATGAGATGTCACATACCTCCTGAACACAGAGTGAGTTGTTTCTTTGTCAGAACTGCACAAACATGACACTCTTGTCCTACTGGTAGTGCATCCCTACAGCAACAAATTGTATATATAATAATTAAATTAATATATATATATATATATTTATACATATGTATATATATATATGAACTGACATGAATTGACATTGAAAAGTATTGAGGTCTTGATTGAAAGATTGCTTTCACAAGCTTATACCTGGGGAGAGCTGTGAAACTCAGTAATCCACGCCGGGGCCAGGAATGATCTTGATTCTCATCTTTGCAGAGGCTCTCGGCTTGTATGGCCTCATTGTTGGCTTAGTTGTCGCATCCACAGCAGAGGGCAAGGGCAAAGGCCTGTGCTCACCCTATGCTTGATTTGGGGTACAGGCCCCATGAGTTTTGTTGGTGGCATGTGCGTGCTCCTAGGAGCATGGTGCACAACCATCCAGTCCAGGCGGATGGATATCTTGGCATATCCTGACATATCTTAGTTCGCTGCGATTCCCTTCTCAGCTGCCTGGGTAGGGGTTTAGCGTGGCCGGAGGAACGTTTGGTATGCGTGGAGAGAGGGCAGGTTGCAAAAGGGCTTTGCGCTGCAACATCAAAGGAAATGAAGCATATACTAGTGATGATGTTTCCACGCCCAGCCAATTCCAACACTAGTTCAAGAGTGAAGGAAATTGCGTTGCACTTGTTGTTTTCTTCGACAATATGATACACGAAAACGACATTGATATTCTTCTTTGCGTCCTGATCTCAGGGCAACTGACGTTTTGTTTGACAAGACGTGGAAGGAGCGACACAGGACCGAAGCATAAGGAAGCATAACTACGGGAATATTCGTTGGCTTTGACTTTGACCACACATCTATATAAATACGAAACACTGACGCTGTTTGATCTGAGACTTTATCACTGAACAATTCAAGCACATTTCAACTGATCCGTAGCCTACGGGTTCTCAATGTATTTGGCAGTCGCATGCAGTCGCGTGTTCTTGATTCTTCCGCTTGAATCGTATGAGTGGTCAGCTCCGCATGCTCGCATGAGGAAAGGGGAGAACGACTACTCCAAGAACATGATTGCAGAGCCCTTTGCTACTTGGCCCTAACACTAGCTCCGAAAAGCACACCCCTACATCCCCCAACTACAGCTGCTCATTGCCAAAAGAGTGCGTGGTGGCACGCCAATTGTACCTCTACTGGTCTCTGAGAGCAAGAAGAAGAAGAAGACGAAGAAGAAGAAGAAGAAGAAGAAGAAGAAAAAAAATTGTTGACATGGACGACTCTAGACTCTAGACTCTAGACGCACAGACTGCAAAACCCTGCAGGCTCTCTGGCCATAATTAGTTTGGATCTGTTCTTCCATAATACCGTGTCTACACACAAGTTGTCAAAATGGATGCAGTTGGAATTAACCTGTGATCCGGATTATGTGTCCTTGTGTCAAAGGTATATCGCATCACCACGGCTTCCAGACGCCTTCCATGCCCCACCCAGGAGAATCAGCTCATGCGCTTCATATTTCGTTCGATCGCAGGGGCTCTTGCAGGGCTAGGGATTCATGCTGTGGTGACTCGCTTCACAGGGAGTCAGAAGGATCGAAAGACTGACTGACTGGCCAGGTGGCAGTCCCAGGAAGTATCAGAAGGAGCCAACCTAGTGATTAGCGAAGGGCATTGATTGAAGTACATGCAGTTTGACATTTGAAGCAATGATGGTGAAACGAAAAGGCTGTCAGAAACTGACGGCTGTAAACGACAATTTTCACCAGTGGAAAGCGCCCGCTTGCAAAAGCAAAGCTTTGGATGGAGGCGCATCCATTGGAAAACCCGCAGCTAACGTTTAAAAAGCAGAGGCCTTCATGTACCTCGCCGGTGCCGATGCTGAGAACATCCAACATTTGGAATTTTTGCCATGATGTTTCATGATCAAGACTGCGCAATGTATCAGCTACAGGAGGAGTTTTCGCAGGCTTCCCTCATCATTTCAATCTAGTGCCTCCATACTAATTAGCCTTGGAGAAATGCGCACAGTGCGGCACACGCCTCGTAATCGATCAATGTGATGCCAAAAGCTAGGCTGGGCGTCCTGAATGGTGAGCTGGCCCTCTACTACTTTTCCGCGTCGTCCTGGCCTGCTTGATTTAATATAATAGATTAATATAATATATATATATTATTTAATAGTATAATATTATGCATTATATATACTCACATATTCAATCATATTCAGATATGTATCACGCACATACATGATCTGATATACATGTATAACATCATGTATAATTATACTACAATATAATACAATATTTGCGTATATATGCCTATATATGTATATATACATTATAATGCAATGTACGCATGGAGGTTTTGTTGGGTGGTGTGCCTCCACGACATTTCTGTCAGGGTGAGAGGTGACACGAAAGTAGCGGCAAGCTACAGAGATATTGTCAGCTTCTGCCTTAGCTGCCTTAGCTTTGGAGAAGAGGCGTTTGAATTGAGAATTTTGGGACCTGGGTGAACCTGGATTCCAGTCTTCCAAGGGATCGTACCTCTCAACATCTCTCAACTCTCAACCAGGATCCTTTGCGTTTCAGGTCTTTATTCAGAAATCTGTTGCTCGTACGTACCTCTCAAGTTCCTTGGCTTAAGGCCCAAAGCTCGCTGCCATGCCACTGCGAACAATCATAGGCACAGCCTGCTCTTCGCATCTTTGTTTTAGCACGAAGAAGCATGAAGATTTCTGCGGGCAAGAGAGGGAAGGAAGACTTCAGAGAATGCTCTGACAGAATTGAAGCTTCTGCTCAGAGAATACCCGGGACGACCTCATCAGCGCGCAGCAAGAGTTGCCAGTGCATTTAAGTTCAGACAACTCAACACCCTGATTCACCCTGATTCCATTCAGTGCTTTTGCCTGCTTTGGCACTACCCCAGCCAACCAAAGATCAGCATCCATTCAGGGCTCATGGCAGTTCAGCAGTCCATAACGTCAAATTATGATGTCCAAGGATCCTACTGTAGCAAGAAATCAGTTTCGATCAGGCTCCTTTCAATGTTTTTGATTCTTTTTGTACAGGCTCCCGGTGGCCCTTGTTCCTGATGCTTTCGTTGCTTGTTGCAAGCTGGGAGATGGCTCGAGAGGTGATACATTCTGAATCATTCTGATAGATCCAAACAGGACAGGATTCTGAAGACTGGGGGTTGGGCCTGGAAGGCCTGGAAGTTGTGCACTTTTGTTCAATGCTTGCTGGCAGTATCTTTCCCTGGCAGGCCCTAGGGCTATGACTGTTGCTCAAACTTATCAGATTGAACACATGTTTCACCCACTGTTTCCTTCTCAATGCCTTCAAGCGCCTCAGGTCAGAGAATCTGCGGAAAGCACCTCCACCAGAAGGCAATGGAATCATTGTGCATGAAAGGTTGCATTCGATGGCCTTGGTAGGCCTTAGTAGGCCTTGGTAAAGGTCATAACGACGGTCTGCGCATGAAGCAAAAGATCACAGGAATAGGTGGCCCAAGGTGGCCCGGGTGCCAGGAAGTCCTGATGTAGCCAATGATGATGCTGCGAACTGCGTCCATGTAGACTTGCCAGCTTGAAGCCGAGCGCGACAAGGATGTGCTACTCTTGCAAATCTGAGCAAAGACACCGCGGATTCATCAATTCACCGCTGGCAAATATGTCAAACAACAAGCGAAATTCTAAGGTCCTAAATTGGACAAAGTTCCAATCACTGTTCTGGGGGGAAAAAAACAAGGTCAAAGACTGGCAAGGGCCTGAGTTGGGGGCAGATGCTTGTTGGATCCCTCATCCCACTTTGTTTCTTGATGTTTCTTGTGAAACATTTTTTCCCCACCTGCCAGGTGAGGGTTGTTAGATTTTATCAGAGCTGTTGTCCTCCTCCTCCTCCTTCTCCTCATCCTCCGCCTCCTCCAGTTTCTCCTCGACCATGTCTGCATCAACTTCCACCTCCACTTCCGCCTTGCCAACTCTTCGCCAAGCTCTTCGCCAACTTCCGAGCTCAGTGCGCACTGCTGGACCT
>Ga0126342_10001059_pt1 | contig 36256 bp, 29 predicted proteins | sample Cyp1metagenome_FD_92528 | JGI IMG/M metagenome (GOLD analysis project Ga0126342, IMG submission 92528) | Coral microbial communities from Lord Howe Island, Old Settlement Bay, Australia - Cyphastrea 1 metagenome | ecosystem: Host-associated > Invertebrates > Cnidaria > Coral ... | reverse complement strand
TTATATAATATAATATAATATAATATAATATATATATATTATAATATATATATTTTATAATGTATATAAATATATATATATATATATATATATATTATATTTTATATTTTATAATAAATATAATTTATATATTATATGGTCCCGTGTTCCGTGTTCCCACCCCCCCATGGATGGGTCCCCAGGTAGCACCGCCTTCCCTTGTATTTGCAAGCTATTGGCAACATTTCTGTATTTGCTAGGTCTTTGCAGCATTTCTGACTACCAGCCTCGCATTTACTAGGTAAATGCTACCTTTTAGACAACCTACGTAGCAGCCATACTCCCTCAAAGTACCTATGTGCTACCTATAGTCATATCATACATACATGTGCTATGTATCTACTTTCTTTTCTCTATGTATATATATATATATATACACATGTATAGATACATATATATATATATATGTATACATATATATATATATACATACATATTATATATACATATACATATTATATATATAACCATATACATATATATACATATACTTATATATATATATATACATGTACATAAATACATACATACATACATACATACATACATACATACATACATACATACACACATACACACATAAACATACATATGTTCATATATATATATGGTCCAGCGTTCCACCCCCCCGACAGTACCACACCCGCACCACACCACAGGGGGCGAGGGGAACTGTTATATACATACAGACATAGATACATGGACAGACATACAAACAATTCATACACACATACACACATACACACACAGACACACATACACACATACATACATACATGCATGCATGCATACATACATACTTACGTACATACATACATACATACCTACCTACATACAGACATACATACATACCACCCATCACCAACATCCCAAACACCCCACCACCACAGGCCACAGGAGGGGCCGGGGGGAACCATTAGAAGGAAGACTGAACACCCATCCACATTCGGGGGGAGGGGCTGGCCGACACTGAACCATAAAATATATTAAAATATTACATATAGTATATAATATATAATGCATGAAATAAAATATTTAATATCCCATGATATCCACATTCCAATTATTCCCCACTTGGACGTGCATCCCGCAAGCGGGATCCGTGGTTTATTTCATCCTACATCATCCAGTGGGGATCTTTCATTCATCGAATGGTTTTTTTTCACCAACAATACCCTCTGGTATTTTGACATAGCTATTAAAAATTGCCATTTATAGTGAGTTTACCCATTAAAAATGGTGATTTTCCATAGTTATGTAAACGTTTACCAGAGGGTAAATAGGATCTATCTATCCATCTATATCATTTTTGTATCCAATCTCCTCTAAAATATTCCTATACCATATGGGGCTTTCCTAAAATGGGGCTACCCCCTAAATCATCCATTTCAGTAGGATGTTCCATGAAATAATCAATCCTATTGGGCTACCCCCATTTCAGGAAACCCCCATATACCCCATATACCCTCCGGTAAATTAACATAGACCATGAAACCACCAATTTTGACTGAAACTAGTTTTCCAACCAAAATTGATTGCCAGGGTCGAACTTTTAATCCTATCGATATTTTGGTATTAAAAAAAATCATGGATATTCTAATGGATATATATATATGTATACATATATATACATATATATATATATATACATATATATACATATATATATATACATATATATACATATATATACATATATATATATATATCCTTGCCAGGTTAATTACTGGAGGGTATACCTACCATGGTCTAATAGGACTATATTATATACATCTATAACCATTTATAATCATCTATGATCATCTATAACCATCTATAAACGTATACCGTCTCTATATATATATATATACACAGAATATATGTATATATAAATAGACTATTTTAATCTACCCTGGAGGCTATACCTACCAAAATTGATTCCCAGGGTCTATGTAGATCTATATACTGGAAAACCATGGAAAAATCTATGAACAAATCTATCCCTACCATGGTCTAACAGGACTATATTACAATCATCTACAATCATCTATAATCACCTACAATCACCTATAATCACCTATAATCACCTATAATCATCTATAATCATCTATAATCATCTATAATCACCTATAACCAGCTATAATCATCTATAATCATCTATAATCATCTATAATCATCTATTATCATCTATAATCACCTATTACCATCTATAATCATCTATAATCATCTATAATCATCTATTATCATCTAGAATCATCTATTACCATCTATAATCATCTACAATCATCTATAATCATCTTTAACCAGCTATAATCATCTATAATCATCTATAATCATCTATAATCATCTATAATCACCTATAACCATCTATAATCATCTATAATCATCTATAATTATCTATTATCATCTATAATCATCTGTTACCATCTATAATCATCTATAACCATCTATAATCACCTATAACCATCTATAATCATCTATAATCATCTATAATTATCTATTATCATCTATAATCATCTTTAATCATCTATAATCATCTATAATCATCTATAATCATCTATAATCACCTATAACCAGCTATAATCATCTATAATCATCTATAATCATCTATAATCATCTATAATCATCTATAATCATCTATTATCATCTAGAATCATCTATAATCATCTATAATCATCTACAATCATCTATAATCATCTATAACCATCTATAATCATCTATAATCATCTATAATCATCTATAATCATCTATAATCATCTATAATCACATAACCATCTATAATCATCTATAATCATCTATAATTATCTATTATCATCTATAATCATCTGTTACCATCTATAATCATCTATAACCATCTATAATCATCTATAATCATCTATAATCATCTATAATCATCTATTATCACCTATAACCAGCTATAATCATCTATAATCATCTATAATCATCTATAATCATCTATAATCATCTATAATCATCTATAATCATCTATAATCATCTATAATCATCTATAATCACATAACCAGCTATAATCATCTATAATCATCTATAATCACCTATAACCAGCTATAATCATCTATAATCATCTATAACCATCTATAATCATCTATAATCATCTATAATCATCTATAACCATATAATATCAATAGAGTATTTCAATCTACCTGGAGGCTCCCATGGTTATTCCTATGACATCAGTCGTAGGCACCGAAGTGCTCCAGAGCGTGGCCGACGAAGCCAGCAACGCCAACCGCGGCTCGACGCTGGCGCTGGCCGTGGTGGTCGCCATCGGGGCTCGGACCACCAAGGGGAGACTGATCCGAAGCCTGGCGAAAGGAACGAAGGGAACGAAGGGAACGAAGGGAACGAAGGGAACCACCAGAGGCATGGCATCATGGGAAAATCATGGGGAAATGTCTTATACATGGAGATTTAAGCCACAAACATAGAGATTTCACCGGCAAAATTCGGAATTTGAGGATTTTAGAAGCAGTTCAGCTGGAACATCCCGGAAGTAAATGGAGGTTCAAAAAGCGAAAATCATCAATGATGGATATGAATCTTGATGAAGGGTGACCTCCCAGGCGTGGTACCGATTTATTGGAGATACAATATATAGAGTCTATATGTAAGGGGATATACATATATCATATATACATATATCATATATCATATATCATATATCATATATCATATATCATATATATATATATGTATATATATATACATATGTATATCCCCAAGATATGGTGTTAGATGGCAGAGGACCTCCAGTTTAGGTATCTGAAATCGAAAAAAATCGCCGCCACAACATGAGGATTGGTCCAACAAAAATGGTGGGGCGTTGATTGATAAAAAATCGTCAAACACTGGGATTTTATCTCAAAAATGGTGTTCTTTTTGTGGGGATTTCGGCAGTTACAGTATTTTTCATGAGATGTTTTACGGGGATAATGTGGATTTTTGTGAATCTGAGGTGGAACCTTCAAAACATATCAAGCAATGGGGTTTTAACTTTCCGGGGGTTCGGAAGATGCTAAAAGTTGCGGACATGAGATGAGTTTGCCAACGGAGAAACATTTCTCAACCTCAAAAATGTTAGGTGTTTTGAAGGTTTGAATGGTTGGTTGTTGGTAGGTGGATGAAATACCTCTAGATGTTTTGGGTGATTCAATTTGGGGACATTTGATTCCCCTTGGCAGACACCTGGTATTCACGGTAAGGGCTCGAACAAAACAGTGCCAGGAGGATTAGTCATGTGGTAAACCCAATAACCATCCTGATTACTACCACAACTGAGTGGCATCATGAAACTATCAATGCCAGTTGTTTTTGGCATTGGGTTTTTGACATTTTTGCACATGATGGATGTCAAACCCAAGCAAAAGCCTTTACAGAATTTTTTCATCATGTCATTCTGGTGTTTTGACAGAACTCACATGAGAATTTTGTTCAAAACCCCTGTTGATGATTCGTTCAGAGATTAGTTCGATGATTTTCCTAACTATAAAAAAACTCCATGTAGTTCTGGGAAAGTAACCCGTCAATCATGAACCAATCATTGGGGTTCCATGTATATATGTGTATATATATAATTATATATATTTGTTTATGTTCAATATATATATATACATATGTATATACATATTTATACATACTGTATTGGGTTTCCAAGCATCAACCAATCATAAACAGAAACTAATCATCAATCAATCATCAAACAATATATACAAATATACATATAATATACATTTAATATACATATAGTATACATATAATATACACATAATGTACATATTATATACATATCATATACATATAATATGCATATAATATAAATATACTATACATATAATATACATATAATATACGAATCATATACGAATAATATACATATAATATACATATAATATACATATAATATACATATAATGTACATATAATGTACATATAATATACATATCATATACATATAATATACATATAATATACATATAATATACATATAACATACATATAATATACATATAATATACATGTAATATACATATAATATACATACGATATACATATAACATACATATAACATACATACATACATACATACATACACACATATATATATATAGTAGGGATTCCAACCATTCCAACCTTTGAAAAATCGAACAAATCGTGACTTTCCGGCAGCGAGGAATGGTTCTCTATCCAGTGCCCTGGACGACGTCCACGATGTCCGGTCATCTGGGACGGTCCTATGGGTAAAACCATGCCATTTTTACCACCCTAATGACTGGGAATGGTCAACATACCACCCATAAATTAATGCTGATAACTGGGGGATGGTCAACATGGCATTGTTTTACCCACTAACTATGGAAAAAAAAAAACATTTTTTGATGGGCAAATCATGGATGTAAATGGATGTCACTAAATGGCAATTTTCAATAGCAAAACTGGTTGGTGGTTTGGAACATGAATTTTATGACTTTCCATATATTGGGAATAATGATCTCAACTGACTTTCAAATATTTTTCAGAGGGGTAGGTCCACCACCAACCAGAAAAAGTAATAGTTTACCAGAGGGTCAAAAAAGCAAGCCCTTCAACAATAGGGATGGTATTCGGGGAACAAAACATCATTGATAATGGGATAACAATGATCCTAATATTAATCCCAATATTAATCCCAGCACTCATATTGAACACACCCAATCATGTGGTTTCATCCCCTACTTTTTACCATGGTTTCTGGGGGATGTTTGAAATTAGGGAGATGGGACTAGCCATCTTCATAGGGAAAAAATGTTCATCCATGTTTTTCGTTTGGGGGGTATACTATACTGTTTTCAAACCCGATAGATACAATTATCTGGGTACTGAATATTCTAACGACCTCACTGTTCTCACTGGCATCATGGTTAGGACTGGGGTTTGCCTATCCCAAAATAGGCAAAGCTTTCAGGTTAGTGAATCATTTTAATTTTTCTAGTTAGATTTATAGAAAATGCCATTTATCCTCCATTTCTGGATAATTTTCCCATTCAGGCACCATCAATTTGTACTTGGGTTCAGCACTTACCAATGTGGACCTTCCAGCGCTCTCTAGAAAGGCGAACATTTCAAGACTTTGCAAGTCAAGATTTTGACTGATGTGATGTATGCGCAAGTTGTTTTTCGAGTCATTTGACCATAGCCATTTGATCTGGTAAACCTGCCATAAATCTCCCTCCTGGCACCGACCTCTGAAAGAAGCTAGCCAGATGCTCGCCATCAATTAATCATGGCTCGAAAATTTCCCATGGTAATATTGGGATAATATTAGGATCATTGTTATTCCATGGTAATGGTAATATTATGGATCCCATGGTAATATCCCAATGTTTCTATATGGTTGAAAATTAATTCCATGATCTTCCCATGTTTACATATCCAGTGCGGGGATTTCCAATGGTAATGACACTGGCTGTCGCCAAGGCTTTGGTGAAGTTCAAATACACTGAGCAGCTGCCAGTGGTCTATGCATTTATGACGTTTTGGGTCCCTGGGATTTCCGTGGTATTTTTTTTGGATCGGTATTCTCGGTGGTGCATGGGGGAAGTGCGAAAGTTGGTTTATTTTCCCAACAAAAAAACGACATATCTACCAGGTCTACCCAATTCTTGACTTAGTTCTGTCCACCAACTCGCTTATATCACACATCGACGATCATTTCCCGTTGTGTAAGTTGGTATAAACCCAATTGGTATTGGAGTTATGTCAACCAACTTCGCTGGGGCACCTGGGCGGTGATGGTCGGGATTGGGGGTGTCCATCCCCGCTATGGCTTGGTGAATTTCCGAAAAATTGGGAGGTTTCCGATTCGTCATGGGGGTACCCCCAGTTATCATCCATTTATAGATCTGGGTAAATTTGATCACGACCTCACTGTTCTCCCGAACCCTGGAATCATGGTTTATTTGAGGGGAATCATCCCCAAATGGCCGAACTATTCAGGTTAGTGAATTATTATAATTTACCCAGATAGATGGATTTTCCATGAAACAAACCATCTAGCGTTTTTGGGGACCCCGGGTAGGCGCTCGGGAAACCCACCCATTGAATCCGGATGAACCGCCGCCAGATCGGAGGTCCGAAGGGTCGTCAAGCAATGTAGATTTGGTATGATTTGGTGACTCCAGACCAGCTCCCAGTCGTGTTGGTGAATTTGGATCCAAGTTTGGACAACCGTAAAGCTTTCTGAAAAAAATGAGGAGAAACATATTCAACCATATAGAAACACATATAAACATATGATTTACCCAACGTAGAGCCTGCCAGATGCTTGGAAGACTATCGACCTGTGGATTTTTCAGCGATTGTCAGGGTCGAACTGCTAGTTGAGGGGGTGATGAGTAATAACGGTCAACCCAGCATGGGACATGCCCCAGTTAGATCAATTGTTTTTTCAATCACTTTGAAATCAACCAAGTAGATAGATTAATGTTAAAGTCCATTCATATTTGTGTATATATATATACAGTATTCATATTCCATCATATTCCATCATATTCCATCATATTCCATCATATTCCATCAATCAATTCCATTCATCTGGGGGGGGGCGTGGAATATTTTTTCTTTGTGAAAACCACCACCGTTGCGGTGCTTCCGCGGTCCGTCCAGGCGACGATTTGTTTCATCGCCACGATGACCTTCCAGGGACAAGGATGGGTCAATGGTTTCTTCGTAGGCGCGGGAAGAGAAGGTCACCTGGTGATGGAGAATCCCATGGGTACACAGGACTTAGACATGTATAGTATATATATATATATATCTACTTGCATATATATAGTCATATATATATGTATATATATTATACATCAAACTTTGATACCCACCATTTAAGTAATTGCAATCATTTGATTCGTCGCTTTTCACCACACCACTTGGATGATTTGGGGGTATCCCCATGACTAGCCGGAAACCTCCATACTTGGAGGGTGCATCCCATTTACTGTAGTAAACCCAGTTGGATTAATGGAATATCCCCACTTACATATATATATACATATATATATATACATATATATACATATATATACACACATATATATACACATATATATATATATATACATATATATACATATATATACATATATATACATACATATATACATATATATACATATATATATACACATATGTCTATATATATATATATACACATACATATAACTTGATCAACATTTACAAACCACATCTACTGGGATGCACATCCTGGCCGCCTTCCAGGGATTTCCTTCCTGACGCAGTCGATGAATCCCATGATGGTCGCTGGGACCGATGGTTGCGAAATCCTGCAGGTGGTAGATGGATGTAGATTCATTGGATTGGTATAGAAAATTTACAGGAACCCCCCTATATTTACAAGAAAATCCCCAAATAGGGGCCCCATTTTGCCACGTTGCTAGAAATACAGTACTTTTGGAACATTATTGTTTGTATATCATTTTTTTCCAAATGTTGATCAAATCTATACTCGAAGACCCTTAATTACATCACGTTCCTTAGAATCGTGAGCACATTAACACGTATAACTTTAAGCACAAGTCATGATATTTCCTTGACGAATCTCTTGTTCTTCCTTCAAGCTATGAAGGCCATTTGGGGGCATTTCATGGTAAAAACTATGGTTTCCTGTAGATTTTCCCCCTTAAACCAATCCAATGATTGATGGTCGAAAATCCCATGTTTGACAGCGTGAGTTTCCGAGAGTTACCATCTTGATGTGAGAATCTTGACAAGCAGGCTGAATCTATGCCAGTATTTCATGAATTTTCTTTGTTGTTCATTATATATAGTTGATCCCTGATATCCACCTTAGGCACAAGTGCTTCTATAGGCCGTATCTTCATAAGCTTTCAATCCCTAGAGATGGGAAAAAGTTTCGGAAATAACATGACACTCTGCACCAAAAAAGCATGATTTGACCAACAAAAAAGCACTGGACACATCATTTTAGCCCACCCCACATCCGCAAAATTCAGGATGTCAATTTGATTTGGCACTAAAGATTGAACTAACATCGTATACCCTCTGGTTATTTAACATAGCCATGGAAAATAGCTCATTTATAGACGATTTTCCCATCTAGAAACCTCCATTTATAAGGGATTTTCCATGGCGAACTGTTAGTCATAACCAGATGGTATATCCAATGGTTAGTACTATTGTTAATATGGCTAATACTGTTACTTAGATTTACTTAGATGGCTTACCTATTAATAGCATGGGTGGATCTTTCCATGGCTATGTCTGTTAGTCTGGCAGCGAGGCGGTCTCCTTCACGTTGGGCCAAAGTGCTGCTGCTCTGCGGCTGAAGGAGAAAAACATCAGCTGTTTGAACATTGGCAGGCGCGGTTTCTGAGGGAAGAACTGGGATGAGAACTGGGATTTCAGGACGAAAAACATAAATGATTGTAAATTTAGTGGTGATGCGTAAAATTATCATGGTGATTCATTTTTTGGCGATATGTTTTAAGGTGATTTAATGAAAATCATGAGGTTGTTTTAAGGTGATTTAATGTGATTCACTGGGATATATATATATATATATACTGTAATCAACAATTAGTCACTGGAAACATACCGTAGCTATGGATTCTTAAAAGGTAATTCATCGAACGAGTTGTTACTTGGTGGCAAACAAATCCAGGTTCATCGTGTTTTTTTTGTTTCATGCTAGTTCACCCCAGTTTTAATTGGATGAAGTATGTTCATAACTACCCTCTGGTAATTTGACGTAGCTATTGAACATGGCCCATTTATAGTTGATTTACCTAAAAAAAATGGTGATTTTCCATAGTTATGTTAAATTACCAGAGGGTAACGATAACATACTATAACTATGTTCACAGCTAACTATAGCTCAGTTAGTTCACCCCAATTACAACCAACTAAGATTGAACTGACATAACTGGTTGGTGGTTTGGAACATTTTTTATTTTCCATTTCATATATGGGATGTCATCCTTCCCATTGACGAACCTATATTTTTCAAGATACTTAAAACCACCAACCAGATAAGTTGGCTTACAAAAACACCACTGGTTGGTGGTTTGGAACATGAATTCATTTTTCCATATATTAGGTTTTATCATCCCAACTGACTTTCATATTTTTCAGAGGGGTAGGTCAACCACCAACCAGACACTCACTTCCCATTGGTTCCCATTGGGATGGGCGGACCATGGCCCTGGCTGAGGATTCCCATTGCGGGCAAGATCAGCACCATGGTCTTCGACAAGACGGGCACCATTACCCATGGAGGTCGGGGCCCCGGGGGCTGATGACGGCTGATGACTTCACCCTGGGGGATAAAAAACCAACAACCACAGGGGGGAGTTAATTTTTGATTTAACCACGTTCAGAACGTTGGTAAAATGATGTAAGATGCTGATGAGATACCATGAGATAAAGATTTTTTCATGAATCGATAAATGCCGGATTAAACATGATTATATCAGACAAAACGGTGGTAAAATGGTGATATAATGACGATTTAAATCGTGTAATAATCTAAAAATGGAGGATTCCACATGATTTAGCAAACAAATGTGGTGGTTTAATGGTGATATACTGAAGGTTAAATCGTGAACATAATCTATAAAAGGAGGATTCAACGTAACTTAGCAAACAAACACGGTGGCATAATGATGATATATAGGGGATTAAATCGTGAAAATAATCTATAAAGGGAGAATTCAACATGATTTAGCAAACACAAATGGTACAATGGTGATATTATGAAATATCATGAGATAGATCTGGATGAAATTGATCACAACCTCACATCGTTTTCCGAACCCCTGGAATGATGGGAATTGGATTGGTGTAACTATCCAAACATGGCCCAACGTTTGAGGTCAATGAATTACTAAGATGACCACGATATGACTTATACTTAGATGAAGTAAATTTAGATGACCTGTTTATTATACTGGTTGGTGGTTTGGAACATGAATTTTATTTTCCATATATTGGGAATGTCATAATGTCATCATCCCAATTGACGAAGTCATATTTTTCCAGATGGTTATTGCACCACCAACCAGATGGTATAGATGTATAGTACTATCCAATGGTACTAAGTAACAGTACTAGCCATATTAATCATAGTACTAACCATTGGATATAACTATTGTTATTTAACATAGCCATGGAAAATCACCATGTTTAATAGGTAAACCATCTATAAATGGACCATTTTCCATGGCTATGTTAAATAACCAGAGGGTAACTATGGTTAATATGGCCAAAAAACCTGATTTAGAGACTGAGATGGGTGATCTACCAATCTGATGGACTTCATGGGGAGTTGATACATCTCCAAGTTACCTGATGACTTGAAACAAAGCCCAAGTTGGTTGATCAATTCATCAGAACTTCCCCAGTGTTTCATGGCCATATGTTGGGTATATCTCCCTGGTTTTTTCGGGGGCTTGAGAGTCATGACAGCGGAGGATGACCAATTTTTGACGTAGATTTCTTACATGACCCAAGAAGGTTGGTTCTTGGCATATAAGGATTTCTCTGGTTGAGTGATGTTTATTTTTCCCACATTGGTATTTTCACCACTACAAAAACCGGGGAAAAACCAAGTAGCACAAGGTGGTACCCCCATAGTTATTCGTTGGTTTTTAAACCAAAGTAAGTATAGATACGGTGATATAAGTATCTACCATAAACCCTAGTTATTCGAGTTATGTTCACCAACTTCTGAACGCATGGACCCAGCGAACGTTGCAGTTTTTGGCCTAGCCTTCGCCGGCCACGGCGCGTTTGAAAACAGCTCCAGCCATGGCGACAGTCTATCGACCGCATTCCACGACGAACTCCATGAGCTTTTCCAGAGGCGGAGCGTTTTTCATGGGGCAGCGTTGATTTAAAAAAACATTAAAGAAAGCCATGGAACATTAAACAATGGAAGCCATGGATTTAAGCCATGTTTCCTGGCGCAGCGTTTTTTGAATGGCCTCCAGGAAACATCGAAAAACGCATCAAAAAAAACCCATGGAACATGATATTTTTTAATAGGTCAATCATCTGAGGATCCACCATCCCGGAGATTAGCATAAGTGTTTTTATAAACCATCAACGACCATGGGTGGTTTTATGTAATGACATTGCTTTACAGAATGGGAAGCTGCAACGGGTGAGCAACAAGAATGGGGGTGATGAAATAGCAAACTTGAAGTAGGAATATCGAGCTACCAACAGCTACTATAGACAATGGAAAATCACCATTTTTAACGGGTAAATCCACTATAAATGGTGATTTTCCACTATAAAGTTTTCTTTGTTGAGAAGCTGACCGTCAGCTGACATCCGACCATTGACCTTGCGAAAAAGTCAGTGATCCTCCTTGGCTTGGGAAAGTCCAACTGGTGATCCGTTTTGGGGGTCACTTGTGTGACTGGTGATGCACACGTGTGAAAAACACATCAGACGTGAGATTTATGCAGTAACACCAAACAAGAAATAGCATCCCCCAATGACTTTATCGGAAATGGCTAGGTATAAACATAGCTGGTTGGTGGTTTGTTTCTCTAATCTATTTTATTTTTCCATAGATTGGGAATGTCATCATCCCAACTGACTTTCATATTTTTCAGAGGGGTAGGTCAACCACCAACCAGATAGTATCAACGATCCAAAAATTCGGACTTTATGTGAGTGACAAGGTGACGAGCTCGAACGCTGCACCAAACCGAAAATCAAGGTGTGCAGATCTCCATGGCTGTGCTCACTGGAGCTATTCATCCCAAATTTACCCCGTGGTAAATTAACAGTTGGACCCTGAAAATGACCAATTTATAGTGGAAACTAATCTTCCAACCCCGATGACTGGCAGGGTCTATGTTAATTTACTGGAGGGTATGTGTCTTATTTATGCCATCATTCCAGATCACTCTCACCTGTTGCAAGGATTTTTATGAATTGAACAAACATTTTAGGATGATGATTAAGTTTGTTCATTAATAGCATGGCATAACATCTGATTAATCTTATCTGACTATGTCTAAATGGCGCATGGTTTTACGTCATTGCAACTCTTTCATGCTTGTTTCGAGTTGCAAGCTGCAGAATTGGGCATCCCATGATATCCCATACCTGGGGCGACTGGGATTGTCACTTGAACATCACATTGAAAAACAAATTTCTATTGGAATATTCTATGATATTCTATTCATACAGATATTTTCTACCATTACAGTGCTTATATAATGTCATTTGCGTCCCGGCAGGCAAGCGCTCTCCAAACACGGCCACCGTGGCGCACCATGGCGCCACCCACGGCGCCACCCACGGCGCCGGCTGCGGCTTCGGGCGGCCCTCGTCCACGCCGGCAGTGCGGCGGGCGTCGACGACGCGGTCCATGGAGAAGCAGCCCTTGCAGTACTGGAACCAACAAGCAAGGCAGCTTGGCTCATTGTATAGTGGCATTGGTTAAGTTTATGAGTCCAGCAACACAGAGAATATAGGGTTTGACAAAAAAAATAAAAAAAAACAAAACCAGAGCAAACAAAAAAAAACGAACTAGAAAACCAAAACCAAGGAAAAAACAAAAAAAGCAACACGCCGACAAGAGAAACAAAAAAACCAAAAAAAACAAAAAAAACACAAAAAACAAAGAAAAATCAAAACCTGCATTTTCCTCAGTTTTTTTTTGTTTTTTTCTTGATTTTTCTTGTGACTCTTCCTGTCGAGTTGTATTTTTGGTGATTCGGTTTTTGATTGTTTTTTTTTTTTAGTTTTTTGCTAAAATCCACTTTCTCTGTTCTACACGGGGTCATAAGGTTAAGTATTAAGTATAGTATTTTATTAGTAAGGATAATTAATTATACTTAACTACTTTAAGATAATTTTGAAGCAAGGCATCTTGGCTGAAGATGGACATTGGTGAACTGATTCTTGATAATTATGATAATTTTATGTATGTAATTTTAGTCAGTTTGGCCAATTGTAGAGTGACATTGGTTAAGTAATTTATTAGGCAATTTATGATTATAGTCAGCTACTTATAGATAATCATGATATTGCACCATTGCTTGAGAATTATAGATAGTTATACCAATATATATATATATAGTAGAGCAACTGGTTGATAATTATAGTTTAATCGTTCTTAATGTCACCCTTGGATTTTGCTGAAGCCCGAACGGCTGTTTCGTTGGGGGGGGCGTACCGAAGTTGACAGTATTTCTGGCGGGACGATCATGGAGTCCATGGAGCAACCTGGAAAAAATGACCCAAAAAGGATGTATGGACTTCACTTTTACTTCATTGAAGATCCTGAGAAATGATGTGTTGGAGATCCTCAAAAACCGAGAAACGATAAGCCTAAACCCTAAACCCTTCACAAACGATCAATATATTGATACTCTGAGATCAATACTCTCTGGTTTTTGGTATTCACCTGGTATTCCTTTTGTCCAGATTGGATATTGCTATGACCATCAGTTTTCCAGACTTGGCAATTTGTTTATGATTACGTAGTATGTTGATTTGTGTAGAGTTTTCAAGCGAGAAGCTGATAACTTTCATGGATGGATCATATTTTTCAGGCAGCTGGATGATATATTATGTTAAGTTTTTAAGAGAGATAAGGGAATCTTCTTCCATTCATTTGCAGTTTACTGAATAACTACAGATAACAATAAGAAAACACAGCATCCATTGCAAGCGGGAATGACTTGACTAACAACATTTAATAGCTGATAACCACCTTAACTGCCTTATTAGTTTCCATTTCATGAAATGACAATGATGATGATGATGATGATGATGACGACGACGACGACGATGACGATGATGACGACGACGACGATGATGATGATGATGGCGATGGTTGGCGATCATTGGCGGCGATATAGTTTGACTAACAACCAACAAGTTCGAGGACTGACGCAACACTTTTTCTTATTACTTTTGACTAACATCACCAAACGTCAGAGATGGGATGTGACCAACGGAAGTTGAAGGATTAAACTTGCAAAAACGAGGTTGTGAAAGCCTTTATTTCGAGTTCACATAGACACCATGAAAAGTATAGAGATGTCTACCTACAGTACCATAGTGCCAGTTCGTTCACCTCGCGACACTAGCCCCATCCAGCTATCATAAAGCAGCGATCGAACTAGTCCCTGTATTGCTAGTTGAAAATCTATGGTTTTGGGACCCCCAAACCCAGGAGTAATCCCAGTTTTGAGCAGGGCTGATGAGTTGTAGCCACACATGGATGAATATCATTATGCGAAATGGGGCGTTATCAAAATCGCCAAATGGTTAATTCAGCGGATTTGCGACAGTAATTAGTTGATATTAATTGGTATTTGTTGGGTAACTTCAGGCCTCTGTCTCTACTGCAGGAACTACGATGACAACATCTTCTCCACGATTGACGAGGACGTTGGGACGGGAATCTGGGGATGGATTACAGGGGGAAGGGATTATAAACACTGTACGTCCCAGTCAGTGCATTTATGACAGGTTTATAGCTGGATTGAACATATATTCAACCATATAATGTCCATAGATTTTTTTTTTCCTCTGGCATCTGAGTCGGTGCTCGTGCCTACATGCATCGGCAATGGCTACCGTGGTTGGTAGACTGGGCACATGTCACTATGCTCAGTGCAAGCTGCCACCTTTGCCAATTCAGCTCCATAGCGTTCTGCATCAGCTGCATTAGGCGCCATGTGCCAGGATTTCATGGCACGAAAAATGGCCTGTGCGAATGCCTGATTGAGCTGAGCAGGATACTCTTTGGCTTGGGCTGTTCGAAAAGTGCCGTCAGGATTCTGTCCTATGAGGTGCGTTGTGGGCCGTGTGGCTCCTGGGATCGCACACTCCGCTAATGCCTGTGGCAAATTCGAATTGGAGTACAAAAACATGGTCGGTTTGACCCCGCAGCTACCGTAGCGCCACTGTTCAGCGCTCACTCGACGAAAGGGTCCATGAGGAGGTCGATGCAGCAGGCAGGTGAGGCCCAAGCGCCAAATGCTTGCATACTCTTCCTGAAATGGCATCGATGGATGCTCCAGGAAAGTGGCACCACCTGTGAAGGTGACCAGGCAGGCCAACACAAGGCCTTTGAGCAGCAGGATGTTCCCTACGAAAACCTGCTCTAATTCACTGCCTGACATCATCGCAAGGCCCCATGGATCTTGTGCCGAACGTACAGGACGAGGTCCTCGACGATCTCTTCCCTCGGAGTCAACCTGCTGCTGATGCCGCGCTGCTGTCCAAGTCTCGCAGGGCGGGCCCTGCAGCAGTCCAAGCACTCTTCCTTCTCGCGCAATGCCGGTCAGAAACCTCCATAGTTTCTCATCGTGCACGTTCAGGGTCGGGTCGACCGCTGTATCAATGGACAATACACGGATATCCAGGTGCCGGAATTGATGGAGCATTCCTTCAACAGCAGCATGGAAATCATTGGGCCGTCGACGACCTGAATATAGATGCACGATATAATATGGTCCTTGCGTCGAAGGAGGTGAACGTCGAGGAGCTCCAAGGAGTTTCCACTGTCGACGTAATCCCTCTTCATGTCCCATACGCGCAAAGGGGCACGGAATGTCGTGCAGACGGTGCCGTGGTCGGCTTGTCTGCGGTAGCTGCCGAGGTGGGAGATCAGGTTCATCTGGTGGGAGGTTCATCCAAAGGTTGGTGAGCTCCTTCATCGCACAGCGCTTGGACCAAGCAGGGATGTCCTCAAGCATGAGCATGTAGGCATCCTCCAAAATGTCGATGAGGTCAGGCTCAAGATCTTCTGGCCGCTCATCATAGAACCGCGTCTCAATCCAATGAATGAACAGTCTGCCTCCAAGAAGATCTGGTACATCCAACCTGAAAATCTGCTGGAACATAATGTTCTGGAAGTCAATGGAAGTGGGTAAGTCCTGCATGCACCACGTTGCGAGGCCCGTCCCAAAGGCAGCAAAGGCTCTGTCAACCAGCGCAGGATCACTTTCTGGGTGCCACCAGGCAAACTCATCTTTCCCTGCATGTTGAAGGGCAGTGATTCGCTGTCTCAGGCTGATGCGCTGCCGTTGGGTACTGGTTGGTCTGATGGGCCCAAAATGCCGTCGCACTGCAGGCAGCCGTTGGACATGTTGTAAGTGCTTCGGCAGCTTGATGGTGCAAGGTTCAGCAGGCTGCCGGGCTCCATGAATGCGGTCCCAGCACCCATTCTGTCGGTACTTCAGGTGTTGTTGAACACGCCAGGTTGTGTGGTGGTCTTTCAAACATCCAGGGCAAACTGTGGACTGCACGTATGGCCGTTCATCTGAAAGAGTGCCATGGACTTGATAAGCATGGGAACCACGTGCATGAGCAGTAGCAAAGGTCATGTCGCATTGATTGCATCTGTAGCGTGGACATGGCAAGCTCTCTGCTTCAGGCACAGTTCCCTGCCATGTCTGAAACCCGGCAGCCTCAAGTTCCTCCATAATCACTGTGTGATAGTGAGCAACATCTCGAGCAATGCGATTCTGGATGAGGTGTTTCCGACAAGCTCTCTTCACCAAGCTTTTCCATGGCCGAAAATCTTGCAGAACTTCCCATAGTGCTGGCCACTCAACTTCGATGGTGGCAATGTCAAACGGGAGCTCCACAAGCGCACCCATCCACTGTAGGTCCGTCAGGACTTCACAAAGCCATCCACGTCCTTGGCCATACTCTGCAAGAAGGAGCTGTCGATGGTAAGCCGCAGCATGCTGACTGATGTGTTGCAGATAAATCAGTCGGTGGCGAGCCCAAATGACACGAAAGGTGGGAACTTCCAAATGATGTCGCAGCTCCTCATCAGTCATGTTGCTCTCACTCCAGTAGCCAATATTGCTGATTTGTCGATAGTGGTCCATGAGCACCGCCTCGATCTGCCGCAATTGGGCTGTTGAAACATCCGTCCATGTCGAGCAGGCATACAGGAGGCGGGCAACGACGAGGCTATCGTAGAGTTGCAGCCGTCCCTTGCATGCGTTTGAGCTCTTGATAAGCCTGTCGCGCCATGCTCATCCTGGTCTGGATCTCCATCTCAATGTCTGCATTCATGGAGAATCGGGCGCCTAAGTGCCGATATGTAGCCACTACCTTCAACGTCAGGACATGGGTGTCCGTGGTTATAATGCATGGCGCAGCACCAGTGTCGAAGAGCGCTGTGCGACAGGCATTTGCACCAGGACCTCTGTACATAACGACAGCCTCTGATTTCCCCTAATCGAAATTCATGGTCATGCCGTGCGCATTGAACGTGTCGTGCAGCAAAGCAGTGGCCTGTTGGATCAGGGGAATCATATGGCCTGGTTCCTCAACTGTGAGAAGAATCGCAAGATCGTCGACCCAGGAGATTGGAGGAACAGTAGTTCCGAGATCCATAGATTATCCCATAGAATATTCATAGATTATCTCATTATATATAATCCCATTATTTACAGCGTTTCATTTCGGAATCCCACTAGTAGGAATTATATCCCTGGTAGTTTCCAACTTGTTTCATAAATAGCAAGATAACTAATTTTTCCATTGGGCCAAATCCCATCGTTTTCATGGCAATATTTATGGATTGATTATACTATGGCAATAGTTATGAATATTCATGGCAAATAATCCATGGAATGATTCTACCATATAATATCCATAGATTATCCCTGTCCATAATCCCATATTCCATTAAACTGCCATTATCCCATCCCATCATATTTACGCTGTTTCATGTCGGAATCCCGATCTGGGCAAAATTATCCCGTCACTCTGACCTCACTGGAATCATGATTACCCTCTGGTAAACTAACATAGCTATTGAAAATGGTCATTTATAGTGTATTTTCCCATGAAAAATGGTGATTTTCCATAGCTATGTAAACGTTTACCAGAGGGTAGGGTTCGGGGATACTTAAATCCCTATTGTTGATGGTTACAGCCCTACAATCCTCTGATGAATCATTAAACAATCCCTATAAATGGATGGTTAATTTATCAACAATCGGGATATGAAATCCCTATTACAATCCATTGTATTCTATTGTTGATGGTTAAATCCTTATGTATAATCCATTAATTATTATTATCCCTATATTATCCCTATATTATCCCTATATTATCCCTATATAATATTATCCATATATTATCCCTATATTATCCCTATATCATCCCTATATTCCCATATATATATATATATCATTATCCCTATAAATGGAGGGGATATTCCCTATCATTAATATATTCCCTATTCCCTATATTAGTATATGATTTCCGATGGTGTCTTGGTGGTATTTAAGTGGTATTCCTAATCTGGCTCCCTGTCAATACCAGATGGCAGATTGGTGTCAAAGGAAATGCGGAACTTTGCTATTGGGGTTGTATGCTGGGTTAATTGTCCCAATATATTGTCCCAATATCTAGTCCCAACTACCCTATTATTAATCATTATTAATCCATTATTATCCCACTATAATTTTAATCCACCAACTAGTATAGTCCCAATATATTATTGTTTTTGTTATTGTTATTGTTGCTATTATTATCATTATGATTATTATCCCATCATTATGATGCTATTATTATGCTTAATGATGGTTAATATTGGTTATCTTATACCTATACCTACAAAAAATATTGTTATTTACCACTATTATCCCATACAATGTGAGGCCCCCCAGTGATGTTAGTTGGTTTAGATTCGCCCCAGTAACTAGTTTGTTATTTGCGTACCATAAACCATAGTTATTGGAGTTATGTTCACCAACTTAGCTATCGAGCGGGGGCCTCACATTGTAGTTGATGTTTATTATTGGATATGCCGTTATACCATGTTATACCCCTGGCATGATTGAAAAACTGACCAAAATTAACCAGATAGCTATTATCATAGAATTGGATGATGGGAAAATTTACAGGAAAGCCCTATATTTGATGAACAAAAAACCCATGGGTTTCCGGTTAAAATTTCCCCTTAAACCAATCCAGTGATATTAACTATGTTAACCAATCCCATACCTATCATTAACCACTATTATGGATTAATCATTTACTGGCAATGGATTCATGGATTCATAATAGTGTATCATTAACATTCATTAACTAATCCATCATTAATCATTAATCATTACCACTATTTTCCCATACCTATAGTGGATTTTCCCATTAAAAATGGTGATTTTCCATAGTTATGTAAACGTTTACCAGAGGGTAACCATGTTAACCAATCCCATACCTATCATTAACCAGCCCAAAAAAATCGCCATCCTCCCAGGACGCCACGGGGGTCATCCTGGACGTCATCCGCTCCCACGGCAGCCAGGACGACTGCAGGGCCTCGCGCTGTGTGGACCTGGGCTGCGGCGTCGGAACCTTGCCAGGGACCAGGGACCGGGACTTCAATAGGAATGGTTAATAGTTAATGATGGGTTAATAGTGGTTAATAGTGGTTTGGTTAATTCAATGGATTGGTTTAAGGGAAGCCTTATGGTTAATAGTGGTGAATGCGGATTAATGATGGTTAATGATGGTTACCTTCTGGTTATTTAACGTAGCTATGGAACATGGTCCATTTATAGATGTTTTTTGCTGATTTCCCAATTAAAAATGGTGATTCTCCGTAGCTACGTTAAATAACCAGAGGGTAATGGTTAATGATGGTTAATAGTGGTCAATGCTGATTAATGATGCTTAATGATGATTAATGATGGTTAATATTGGTTCAATGGATTGGTTTAAAGGAAAATTGAAGTCGGAAAGCCCCATATTAAAAATGGGAAAATCGATGATTTCCGGTGAAGATTTTCCCACCAATCCATTGATTAAGGATGGTTAATGATGGTTAGTGGTTAATCATGCTTAAGTGTTGTAGCATGTTGTAGCTGTATATGCATACACATATCTATATATCTATATCTATATCTATCTCTATATATATATATAAGATGATATGATTATACTGGTGTATATATGTATGTATATATATATATATGTAAATGTACGTATGGTCCAGGCCAGCAACGCCACCCCCACGTCATGGTCATGGTCGTGTATGTATGCTATATGTACGCTGTATGTACGCTGTATGTAGGAGGCTTTATGTAAGATATAGTTTACAGACCCCACCGCCCCTGTGGGATGGGTGGGGGCTAGGTAGTGTGTCACTGGCATGTAAGGCAAAACGGCACGTATGTAGGTAGTGGGGGGCTACAATGCTCGGAGGGGTAGGTGTTTTAGAGGTATCGTGTAGATAGTGTATACTTGGCAGCTTGCATGTATGTATAGCATATGAGATCTTGACAGCTAGTATATGGCCACTATAAAAGTAATACGTTGTAAATAGGGTGATGTAGGGTCCTACTTTGGGGTTATGGGGCACAGTTGCAAAGTAGTTACTATCAAAATGATTCCTCAATGGAAAATCTAACAGCCGTATCATTTTTCAAGGGGTTCACCGTGGATTTCTAGATCTATGCAATCACTTCCCTCAATAATCAAACTCTGGCTGGTTGGTGGTTTGGAACATTTTTCCATATATTGGGAATGTCATCATCCCAACTGACCATATTTTTCAGAGGAGTCTGGAAGGTCCAAACATCAAAATGCGATGCTTGGCTTTGGCACCGACGCGGTGTTTTTCCATCATCGCTGTATCAGGAGACGATGCTAATTGGACCGGATGCAGGTGGAAGCCGAAGGTGTAAAAACAACATATCCCACAATAGATGGGCTGAAATTATATCCCATATAATCCCATACATATATAAATAATTATAAATATATATTATATTATATACACCCATACTCTGCCCAGTACAACAAGCATCGAGGAAAGTACCTGCCCGCGCTCTCCAAGCATTTTCGCCAGGCGGGACCAGCAATTTTTGGGAAGACTGGAACGATAGGCCTGAAAAATAGGCCGTATATATTGTAGGTACCTCCAATTTAGGTTCCTGAAATGGCCAATGACTTGATGATAATTTCACTTGATGAATTTATGATATGTTTATATATCATCCAGTGTTATCACTTTCTGGAAGACTGGAGCTATGTTTCACGTTTTTTTTTTTTTAAATTATCCTTATTGATTCTTTAAAATATGATAAAATTTGAAAAAACAATCAAGGATAATTACATAATGAATTTCATAGGTGGAATTGGGAACAGTATATGTCTGTGTTTTTTTCGATTTTCATCATTCACATGGGGCTGCAGCAAGCACTTTATGGGGATTGGGAAAAGCCATGGCTGCCATCCGATCAAAAAAATCTGGGATTTCACCAGCAGTGGAGTTTTTGCCAAGGCAGAAGTGGTTGTTGGTGACTGGAACCATGGAATTTTACCCTCTGGTTATGACTAACGGTTAGCCATGGAAAATCCCCATTTTTAAGAGTGAACCATCTATTTCTATGGGCCATTTTTCATGGCTATGTTAAATAACCAGAGGGTATGTTCCCCAATAGTTGGGATGATGATCCAATCTGACGAACACCTATATTTTTCAGATTGGTAGGTCAACCACCAATTAGAGACTGTGTGTTTTTGTGTAATTTGAAAAGGGAATATGATGATAAACCATGATAAACCACTGGAACTGGGTGCTATTTTGGGGCAAACTTCTATTTTCCTCAGAATAATGTGGACCTAATGATCAACCATCCCAAAATCACCATTACTATAGGTTGTACAAACCACCTCAAAATGGTAGGTTTATGGCCTGGGCTTTGCCGCATTCAATGTATCTTGCATTGATTTACTATGATTTAACCGTAGTTTATACTGGCACTACCAGGTTCAGAAACTCATCGATAGGGCGTAAATCCAACATTTTTTGGGCAAGCAATGACCTTAAATTGCTAGAGGCTACTACCAGGCTACTGTAGAGAATCTACATTCACAGCAATTTTCCAAGCATTTCCCAGTGATTTTCCGACCATCTCCAACACACGCCGTAAACGCTAATAGGTGATGGCTTACGATCTGAGCCCAAAGTTGGTCGCGCTGGCGCTCAAGGAGGCGCTCAAGATATATCTGCTTGGTGGTTTGGAACATGACATTTATTTTCCATTTCATATATGGGATGTCATCCTAACCCCATTGACGAACTCATATTTTTCAAGATGGGTTTTTAACCACCAACCATATATATATATATACATATGTATGTGTATCAAAAATCCCATGGATGACAGTTGCCCCAAATCAATATGAATTTGCCTTCTGAATTTGCCCAAAAAATCGGGCACCCCTAAAATCATTGGCACACTGGAATGGTTCAAAAGGTATGAGTGAAAGGCCACTAGGATCTACACTGATCTACTTGCTCGGATGTGCATCTTTTTGGAGGGTTATTTTATTGTTTTACGTTTCGAGATTTTTCTTGGATTTCTGTTTCCCTGCTTCTTTGCTTTTCTGCTTTTCCCTGCTTCTTGACTTTTCTGCTTCTTTGCTTGTCTGCTTCTCCAAGATTTCTGCTTTTCTGCTTCTTTGTTTTTTGCGCTTTTCCCTGCTTCTTTGCTTCTTTGCTCTTCCCCGCTTCTTTGCTTTTCTGCTTCTTTGCATTTCTGCTTTTCTGCTTTCCCTGTTTTTGTGCTTCTCAAGCCTAAGCAACCCTTAAGATAGACCATATAAATAAACTCTAAACCACCCTACATAAACTCCAAACCAACCCCAAAAAAACTAAAACAACCCTAAGTAAACCTAAGCAACCCCAAAATAATTTTGAAAACTTTCCCCAAATAGATCCTAAGCCAACCCCAAATAGATCTCAGGCCAAGCCTGATCCTCAACAAACCCTAAATAGACCTTAAACCAAGCGTAAGCAAACCCTAAGCCAACCCAAAAATAAACCTAAAACCAACCCCAAAAAACTAAACCAACCCGAAAACCAACCCCTAAATAAGCCAACCCCAAACCAACCCTAAATGAATCCTAGGTGCAAAATACCATGCGACATGAACAGTTTGAGCACCAAAATGTTGCACATACCACGGAAAATGAGAGGTTCGAACTCCAAAATGTTGCAAAATGCCGCTGAAACGGCAGTTTTCAGCTCCAAAATGCTGCAAATAGCAAGGGAAACAGACAGGACAGGAGATTAAACAAAAAATCCAAATCGGAAAAAATACTTTCCAAAACAATTCCGGACCGCTGATCTGGGATGTGCATCTCACTTAGTCAATGGTTAATAAGTTAATAGCCAACATATATAATCTATCCAGTGATGAACGGAACGGAGCAGTCAGCCGCGTTCGGGGGGGCTCCATGGGATATACAACTGGGCAGATTTTCCGTGGCTTGTACCATGGTTACTACCCACATTTATGTGGGATGCACAATAAAAAAAACATTAAAAAAGGGGACTTGGATGTCTTGATCCAACATAACCAATGGGAGAGTACAGTTTCTTGCTATGTACACACACATATGTATAATATAAATATATATATATACACACCCTATATTGTGCGCATTCAACGATTTACTGCTACAATATTCATGCATGTTTGCACTAAAAATTACAGGTCTTGTTATACACATATATCCACGCCGTCTTTGCTATATGCATGTGCTATACGTCTATGGAAAACATCTGCAGTTGAAAGGCAAGAGACAAAGTCAGTGAGAGTTCTCTGAAGTTGCAGCTACCCTAGGGTATACGCACCAAAAGATGTGGAACACCCATGGTTCCCGTTCAGAAAAGCGTCTACAAATGGTTGATTTAGTTGATTTTCCACATGCTTCTCAAAGATGAAATTATATCTTGGGGGATGGGGTGTGCCCAACTAATTGCAGACAGTGAGTTTTGACTGTAACCTGTAACAAGTATCATGTCATAAATCGCACTGAACAAGTCATTTTCATCCAGCTAGCGATACGTCGCGCAGTGGAGGTCAACATTCGGCTGTATAGCATCTCCGAAAGCACTTGGCTGTGGCTTGCGAACAAGGCGCTCTCGCAGAGCGTAGGTTCTCTGCCGTTTGGCGCACCTTTCGTCCGCATCATCACTGTTGTAGCCTGGCTGGTGGGCAAGTCTGCCGAGCGGCTGACTCGATGGACAGGTTACAGGTGGCAAAGTCCAGCGGTGCTGCTGTCCATATTTCATCGATGCGAACGCAGAACTCCTGTAAAAAGCTAAGCAACATTCAGGCTACGGTTCCAGTTGGGATAGCCATCACATAGTTAGATTGTTTGTGGAAAATGAATCAGGGGGATGATACTTTGGAGCCACACAAGATATAGATATTGGTAAACCCATTCTATCCCATGATATTCCCATATTTGCTGTTTAAACCGCCCATCAACCAGGTTGAATTAACCATCACCGATGTCTGTAAAAGGTGGCCCCCCTGGCTATAAGTTGATTTATGAAACCATGAAGTAGCCTAGGGTAGCTACCATCTGCAAGGCTAGGTAAGGTCTATAGACGGTCACCTCAAAGGCCACCTGCGGTGGGGAACATCAGGAAAAATCCATTGGAATAGGGTGGGTTTTTACCATGGTTTTACCCCATTTATCAAACACAGGTATGACGGTATGACCTTCGAAAAATGGAGTTGGACTCAGTTGGAGGTGTGATTTTCATTGCTTTTCCTGATCTCAATGGGAGATCTCCAGGATCCTAAAATGGAGGTACGTTAGTACCATACAAGACCATATTTTTCTGGGGATATTCCCTGAAATTTAGGCCTTGAAAAAAGGCTAAAAATTATGGAATCGGTACCTCCAATGTTAATCGGTTCCTGAAAGGCCATTGATGATCTGTGGATCTGATGTGGATTTTGGTGCGCCAGGTGAAGCGAAAGAACTTGGAGAATGTGAGCGTCCGAGCCCTAGGACTGTTGTGCCGGGGCTCTGAAGAGACACGCAGGTTGCTGCAAGATTCATGATTTTGTTTGGAAGAATGAGAAAAGCTAAAAGAACAAAAAAAAGTCATAAGATACAATTTAAACTATATAATATACTGTATTAATCTGTATTATTGTCGATCTAAAGGTCCATGTAGAGATTGTCCATTGCAATGGCCGCCAGGGTTTCAACATGAGACCCCGCGATTTTTTTCTGAATCCGCGAAAGTAAATATTTTTTGGTTTATATAGTGAAATATTTTATAATATTTCAACATGAGACCCTCGCGAAAGATAAACGTGGGGTTCGCGAAAGATTGGCGAAAGTAAATTTCTTATTCGCTAAGAGTGGCCGTTTGCAGATAAAGGAATTTAGATCAATCGCCATCTTGGTGTGTTGTTGCTGTACGTTCCATGCGTTTTGGCGGTACGTTCCGTGACGTGCGTTTTTGGGACCGGTGCGTCGTGTGACGCATTTTGTTTCCATATGTTCAATTTGCTTTTTGATTGGCTAATAAAAGCAAATATGATGGTTCCAGTGTATTGTTTCTGCACCGCCCAATAACTATGCAGCATTTTCCAAGACGCGAAGAATAGATCGTCTGGGAGGCATTCATTTCGCGCTTGCGTGTTTCGATTCGTTTCCGTTCCGTTCCTGGTTCTGTGGTCTGGTCGGCATGTGGGAAGGAAGTGCAAATACACTAGGATCACTAGGACCCCATCTCCCTGTGATTGAGGTCGCAGTGAGGGACCTCGCACAGGTCTGGTACAGAAGTGATCCTTCAGGACAGGCTGAGATCATGGCTTGTGGGGTAAATGCTGACGGCCTACATTTTTTTGGGGGGATTTTAGCATGGAAAATATATGGAAAAATTGGGATTGACCATGGAAAATCGGGATTTTTACCATATTTTGGGTCAGAAGAAAAACAAGCTTTGGGTCAGAAAATGACAGGCAAAGCGCCCCAAATCCCATGGTCGAACCGTTTAGCACCTCAGTATTTGAACAATATATAAAATGATATAACACGTACATTTTGGAAATTTGGGTGCGTCTTCAATTTTTGGACACACTCATCTTGAGTCATTGTTAGCACCATCTCATTTGGAATATCGACTTGACCCATTTCATGGCAAGAAGAATTTCAGACCCCCATGGGAACCATGGTCGCTTCGCATCTATACGCATTGTGTTCTTCAAATTCGGGACCCCAAAATCATCCACATGTGGTGGACAACTATGGTAAAAAGCATGGTTTTTGAGGTACTATCAGGTAATCAAACGTGGCAAACTGGAAAATCCTCCATGCAGCTCAGCTATAAACCTCCATCTATAGGACCGGAGGCTACCCCAGTTTTGAGGGAAGCGCCAGTCCCATTAGTTCTGTGAGACAACCTGGGAATCGCACGCGTGGCAACAGCAATGAGTGTGCAATGGAACAATGATTAATGATTAGTAGGGGATACATATGCGATACAGATGGATACAGATGGATACAGATGGGTATAGATGGATGTAGATGGATATACTATCCACATCAGAAAAGGGTACGCAACCAATCAGCCAAGGGCACTTTTTGGATGCCGGTGGAACCATGAACCAAGTAGGAACGGCTTAGTCCCTGGAATTAAGTGATGAGCCTCCCATTTCTTTCTCTGAAACCATGTTCAACCCACGTTTCTGCTGATAATCCACCCTGTTTCTATTTCTTCACTCCCAACTTTTTGTTTGGCCAAATGACCATTTCGTTTGGTCGAAAAAACTTAACCGTTTAACTGGCGGTTAACGCTTAGACCCCGGATTTCTGCTGGTGAAATCCCCATTTCTGATGTTGGCCATGGGTTGAATCACCAAAAAAGCTCCTAAACTCCCGTGGCCCTCGAGGGTCGAGTCACTTGGTGGGGTCAGGAGCTTGTTTTGGGAGGTTGGATGAACTCGAATCCTTTGGATTTGGAGTCATGGCCAATGCGACTTGTCGACTCTGATCGTTTTGAGAACGCCATATTGGATGGGGTTCACCATAAAAACCATGGGTAGATCATCCCCACTTAGCCACTGCTTAGCCACCATAGTTCGGTAAGCCCGGTAACTTACATGCGACAAGTGACTAGCTAGTCTCCAAGCAGGTAAACCCCTGAAGTAAGGAGATATTTCACCCATCACGGCGATGGGAAGTAGCAGGGATTACCCTCTGGTAATTTAACATAACTATTGAACATGGCCATTTATAGTTGATTTACCTATTAAAAGTGGATTAAAAATGGTGATTTTCCATAGCTATATTAGTTTACCAGAGGGTAATCATGATTTATCGATCTCAGATGGGATTATGATGCTCTACTTGGGATGGAAAAAAGGATTCTTATCATGATAGGTATTTGTTTTTGATGTGATGTTTTATACCATAAACGGGTAAAACAACGGGTAAATCAACGTAGAACATGGGAAAACACGTTCACCGAGTCATATCTCTCATGTTTGGCGATCTCAATGGATGGAGGCTACATGAGGGTAGCCTATTTTCAGAGAAACCTATCTTGGGAATGCTATCTTGGTTGGTTATATAATGTTGGTTAGAGTTGGTTATATCATATTGGTTAAAGTTGCTTATATAATGTTGGTTAAAGTTGGTTATATAATGTTGGTTAAAGTTGCTTCTATAATGTTGGTTAAAGTTGCTTATATAATGTTGGTAAGAATTGGTTATATAATGTTGGTTAACGCTGGTTATGATTAAACAAAAAAAAACTTCCCATTTTCCTTTTCGTGGGGTTCTGTTGGCCGGTTCTATCATCTCCGATGTTCTATGATTCGATGCCTGATCGCGGCCGCCACGCTCCGAAGTTGTCAGAGTTCGAAATATATATATACTGTATATATATATGTTGTTTATGGTAAATATAGTCATGGAATATAGTACTAACATGTGATAACACTAATATCTAATAATGATAGTGATTGATAGTGTAGAATCACAGTAATATATATATATATATATATATATGTACTGGTTGGCGGTTTCCAACATGAATGTTATTGTCCATTTCATATATGGGATGTCATCCTTCCCATTGACGAACGCATATTTTTCAAAATGGGTTTAAAAAACCAACCAGTATATGTTGTTCTGTTTGTTGCAGCCATGGGCTGTTGTTCTCAAAATTTGGTGGTTTGCCATATATTATGTTGTTCTGTTGTTTTCTGTTGTTTTCATATGGAGGTTTCCGCACATATTGCTACCCTAAACCATTCGTTTTCCCATTGATAATAACCAAATAACTTGGATGATTTGGGTGTACCCTCATGACTGAAACCTCCAAATGGGTTTGTCTTAAAATAGGCTACCCCAAAACGCAATGGATTATCATCATGTTTCCCTGTTAAAGTGGCCATTTACAGGTATTCTATGGTATTCTCCATTTTCAGACACACCCATACAGGATGGTCCAGTTAGAAGTAGGTTAAGAAACCCCATTAGCTATAGTTACCCTCTGGTAATTTAACATAGCTATTGAAAATGACCATTTTTAATGGGAAAACTCACTATAAATGGCCATTTTCAATAGCTATGTTAAATTCCCAGAGGGTATACCATAACCATAGAATTCAGCCACTTATAAGGCAATTGAACGCTATCTTGGGGGCCCCAAGCTGTACCGCTGGTGATTTCCATCGTCTCAACGAGGTGCTGATCGCGCCCGGAGACGTGCAACTTCATGAGTGGCTGGGCTCACGTCGATTTTTTTGGGGGGTTGAAATTCGCCTAAAATGGGGGAAGTTGAAACGCGCCCAGAGAAAAAGTAGGATTTGAATTTGATTCACATCTTTTTTGGGGATTTGTACATGTAATACGCATATGTAAGGCCTCAGATGGAGTATATTTTAAATTTTGGGGCACCCATGTCCATGTCGTTAGGATGTTGTTTGAGGATACTTTAGTGGAGAAACATAATCTAAAATGGTCCTCCCTAATTTATGATGGCACCGGGAAAAACTTGGGTTTAAGCACACAAGATGGATCTATAGGATGATATTTGAGGCCCAAAACTGAGGGTTTAACTAAGTTGGGGTTTGAAAACTTGAAAACAAAATTGATTCCTTTTTCAATGATAAAATAATTACTGTAGGGATTAGGGATCCTTTCTAACACGGCGAAATTTGTCGATCCTGGTGAAATCTGGTCCTTTACGGCCGCAGGTTGATGCTGTGCAACGCCCACCGTTCGCTGTGTCCTGGGGGCCGGCTGTTGTGCATCGTGCCATCGCTGGAGAGCGCGTTGTACGTGCACCAACGTTGTGAGGAAGAAAGAGCCATGGAACAAATCAGGTGGGTGCCGTGGGTGTCTTGGGGCTTCACAGGCTTAGATAACCTGGTTACTAACATGATGCGTGAGCTGGGCAATATGGTGGAAAAATGAGTTTCGTGGGAGTTTCATGCTTATGCCATTGAAGTTGTATAATGATATATATATAGATATAGATATAACGTCATATACTGCATTATAATGTTATATACACGAAATTGGTGCTGGGATTCTCCCATCGGCATATTTTCATCGATCATCCCATTATCATCCTACTATAGCCCACTTCTTATATTATATCTACTTATTATGCTTTTCAACTTGAAGAAGATATAAGTATTAGCATTACTTATTATATCTGCATTATACTCATTATAATCTACTTTCAGTTCTGCTGATTTCTGGCTTTGGGGAAATGTTGACCACTCCACCAAATGATTCTTGGTGATCACAGCGTAACGCTTTCCGAAAGCGTTGCGCAGATCCTTTTCTTTCATTCTTTATGATCCACCAACGATGGTGGTTTTGAGAAAGTCATGGTTGAGAGATCCCCAGTCAGCACCATGGTTGTTTCAATATCTTCCAGTACTAAAGTCATGCGCATGACGACTGGATGACAACGGTGACTCTCCCCGAACTGGGATAATCCATGATAATCCAGGGTGATTTATGTAACCAACCATGGTAATTTCTAGGGGATTATCGCATATTGTCCCATCAAATAGTCGACTAGTGAGACCCTGGGAATATGATGAGAATTCAATATCAATACCTATACCTATACCTATATCTATATCTATATCTATATCTATCTAACTACCTATCTATCTACCTAATCTACTAATCTACTAATCTACTAATCTACTAATCTACTAATCTACTAATCTATCTATCTATCTATCTATCTATCTATCTCTCTATCTCTCTATCTCTCTATCTCTCTATCTCTCTATCTCTCTATCTCTCTATCTCTCTATCTCTATCTCTATATCTACATCCATATCTATATCTATCTATATCTCTATCTCTATCTCTATATCTATATCTACATCTATATCTATATCTATATCTATCTATATCTCTATCTCTATCTCTATCTCTCTATCTCTCTATCTATCTCTCTATCTATCTCTCTATCTATCTACCTACCTATCTATCTACCTATCTATCTATCTATCTAGCTATCTATCTATCTATCTACCTATCTATCTATCTATCTATCGATCTATCTATCTATCTATCTACCTATCTATCTATCTATCTATCTATACATATGGGGATATAATTACCCTCCAGCGTCTTCAGCTCCATAGCCGCTGGGAAATGCCCTAGTGGGCATCTATCCATTGTGGAACCTAGGGGTCTATGTATGTATCCCATTGAGAATGGATTGATAATTGATTATTCCTGTCCCCCTGGGGGACTATATAAAAAATATAGGTCTTATTTGTCCATCTAGAAATGGATGATATGGACTATATTAGTAAAGCAATGTCATAAACCACACATATTTTTTGACGTTTATACCACTTCATGGTAAAAACATGGGGATGGTGGATCCTATGGGCTGCCAAGTGTAACCATATAACCAATGATAAATACAAGGGTTTTTCAGCTAAACTAACCTCCAAACAATTGGTAAAACATGGTAAAACCATTCCATCCACCAGTTCCTCGGCAGATCCGGACATCTCGAGGATCCGAGGGTCCCTACTGCTTGGGTGCGGGCGATTCCCGGCCCAGCAGGGCTGAGGCGGCGGATCTGCTGAAGGGCGTCTTGAGCCTTGGTGACCTTGGTGCCGGCCATGGAAATCATGTGCAAAATGCCACCCCAGTTATGGCGATTTAAAGGGGACAATGAAATTTTGAATTCATGGGATTGGGGGGCAGTAGACTATTTTGAAAGCCGTACCTCAGTTCATTGATCAACTCACCAATAGAATCCAATAGATACAGTGGTCATCAGTGGTCTATTTTAGTAGGTTGGAGCCCAGAATAGCCCACTTATAGGCGGACTCAGCATCACTAAGCTACTTTCTTCATTATTTCCATTCATAAACCGGGGTACAACCTACTTCCATTACTCACTAAGTGGGATGAACCCATTTCAGATGGTGGTCAAAACCACCCTGACATACCTTGACGTGCACGTTTGGATCCTGAAAATCCAGATTGAGGTGTGTGAAGGATGCTTATTTTTTGAAGCGCAAGTTTGTTTGAAAGCTGATGTAACCCATCTTTGGGTAAACACTACAGATCAAACTCTGTTGGAGATGTCGATTTAAAGCCTGAAGATACGGGCGTGGGGAGCAGAATCAAACGAAGGTGAGATCTTGTTAACCAACACAAACGGGGAAAGAACCGATTCAAGCACCAAAATGCTAGCTCAGCCCTTCTTGAACAGGAGAATGATGTGACCCGGCCTCCTTTATGGTACCTAAATGGTACCTTTCAGATTTTGGGTACCGCTGTGTCCGAAACACCGGCACCAAGGAGACGCTCGGGGGTGCGCACCAAACACTTTTTGGAGCCCGAATTTCGACTCCTGGCCTCCAAAGGACGACGTTTTTTGAATCGATGGGTACCGGGTACCCTCTGGTAAACGTTTACACCACCATTGAAAGATCCACCATTTTTCATGGGAAAACTCACTATTTCGACTGGGCCATTTTCAATAGCTATGTTTGTTTACCAGAGGGTAGATAGGGATATTTTCTATGGAGGTGTCCGTTTTGTCCTAGGGGTACCAAAAAAACAATCCAGTCGGAAAAATGGATGACCACTTGGTCTTGATGATGACTTGGGACTTGGGATAGCCCCATGACTTAGGAACGCTCCATATATCAGCGAAATATGATGTTTACACTATTTATTGGGATCCAAGATTGACAGTGACTTGGGAATTGCTTGCATCTAGCACCCCAAAATTGGACCCTCGATCGTGAAGTGGCTCATGTATCCATAGGTAGCTCACCTTCCAGTGAGACTTTTCTTCGCCTGAACTTATTTATCGGTACTCACCCATCCAATTCCTGAACCCCAGGCCATTCCGTTTACATTCAGATTCATTCAATTAATATGTTCTCATTTTGTTTGACTTTACCAGGACTTGACATCACCTGTTGCATCACTTGTTCTACCCTCCAAGTTAGACACCACTTTGCCCCGGTCGTCCCGGGTCCCATTATTCAATGGGAATATCCCCAGAATTCATATGGAACCGATAAACATTGGAGGTACCGATTCCATAATAAAGCCTTTTTTCAAGGCCTAAATTTCAGGGAATATCCCCACAAAAATATGGTCTTGTATGGTACTAACGTACCTCCATTTTAGGATCCTGAAGATCTCCCATTGATTTATCTTATTTCCAACATGTTCCAACCATCCAACAATGTCCTTTGTTTTTTTCAGCATCATTAACATGGAGATGTCTGGCATTTCCATAATATTCTATCTACTTCAGGATGGTTATACACGTCACATTTTCAACAAAAACTCATTCCTCTCATCCCCATCCCATAATCCCACAATAAGTATAGTTGTATGTAAATTAAAATCACTAAGATAAATAAATAAATACGATAGTATATCGATATCATTCTATATAAAAAATATCTACATATCTACACATATATATATACATATCTACATATCTATATATCTACATATCTACATATCTATATATCTACATATCTATATCTATATATGTATATGTATATATATATATATTTCATATATGTAATGTAATGTAATTGCACTGTAATGTAATGTAATGTAAATTTAATGTAATGCATGTAATGTAATGTAAATGTAATGTAATGTAATGTAAATTTAATGTAATGTAGTGTAATGTAATGTAATGTAATGTATGTAATGTAATGTAATATAATGCAATGCAATGTAATGTTATATGTAATGTTGTGTTATGTAATGTTGTGTGATGTAATATAATGTTTTGCTATTTAATGTAATGTAATGTTATGTAATGTAATGTTACGCACAGACCCCGTGGTTTGCCCGGACTGCAACATTGTGGGCACCCTGTTGTTGAACATGATAAGAGAGATTGCAGAAAATACTGCATATACGCAGTGTTTTCTGGTTTAGGGTTTAGGGTTTTAATGTTTAGGGTTTAGGGTCTAAAGCTCTGTTAGACAGTGATATTACTTTATTTGGGATTGATATCTTCGATTGCTTCACCCCCACCCGCCCTTTGTTCCCTCATATTTGCTGTTATCCGCAAAAGACGTTGGCAAACGAAAACAACTGACAACGCTGAATTCGACGCATAGCCGGTTCGATCAAGCGCAGCGCGCACCAAAACAAATGTATGACAAACAACATGGCAAGGCAAAGGGAACAATCTCAGGACAAGCCAGCGTGAGAACCACTCAACACAACATGACCGAGGAAACCTGCAGCGTCATATTGAACCCATCACGACATTGTGGGCGAAAACTCCGCACCGGCGGCACGCACAGACACCAACATTTTGAAAATCAACCTGGCCAACTGCCAGGGGGGGCAGGCGCAGAAGATATGACAAACGCTCTGGTAAACTGCACGGGTAGCAGGCGCAGAGACCAAGGATGCAACCATCACTGTGGTAGTCTCACGGGTGGCAGGCGCAGAGGCCAGGGATAGGTACAGCTATTCGTGGGAATGTTTCATAATCCCCCCTACCTAACTGCCTGGAATCTTGGGGGGGGAGTACGCCCGGAAATTCCACTGAAACATTCCACCGGAAAATGATGACTTCACAATATTTCACAATATTCACTACTGCAGGGTACGAAGCTTGAAAACAATATATATATATATTTATATATATATATCCTAACCTTGGTTTTTCCCAATAGCATTCCGAAGTGGCCTTCCAGGTGTGTTTTGTCTCGGCCATGTCTTGGCTTTTAGCTCCGCGAGGGGTTGCGGAGCGGGGTTTACCAATATTTACCAATTTTATCTTGACAATTCTTTGAAAAATGAAGTGGTGTTCAAAAAATAAGTTCAACCCGACACCTCCCAAACATAGGATGCATCATCAATATATATATAGACGTGTAGTGCCTCTACATTTGACACACGCACACAAAGTTGTAGATAGTAGATGTAGTTCTGTTGTGCGGACATGACTACATAGCAATCACATGGGGCAGGTATGATGTTCATTGGGGCTTGTTTCGCTCATAGTCAGCCATGGCGACTAAAGATGGGAAGTTTGAGCTGTGGGAAGAGCGCCGTAATTTCGGCTTGGATACTTGCTGGGTCCTGAGCTTGCACGAATCTTGGGACTATCCAGAGTTTGTTTTTTTTTGATGATTTTTGATGAATGACAAGCGGGGGAAATATCCAATGAAGTGAAGATCATTACACTCGCATGGTCCAATTTGTTGATGTGGTTGATTCATGTTGAATCTCAATGAATCTCAGATAATCTCAGGGTGGCAGAAAGCGTGGGGGCCGCATTGCCTCTCGCAAAAGCATTGAAGATCTCCAGCCATTGCACCAACGGTGTTTGGGCGCGGGAGATTTGAGCCTCCAACAGTACAAAGACCTCTGCAACCAAAGGAACCTGAGGAACAACACTGAGGCATGGCCAGCTGACATTACGCGTAAAAAAACATATGGGGTTGAAATGCTGGTGTACAAGACCTTGGGAGGCTCAGCAAAAACAAGTGGGCAGATCTGAATCTTCTGAGGTTTTTTTCCATCCGTAGCTGCCCATACTAAAGCTGGAAAAATAGGGACCTTGCTTCTGAACGCGCTGAAAAACTCATTTTCCTATTTTTGACAAACTAGGATCTTTCTGTTTGTCCAGCCTTTGCCGCCTAAAACCGATTTTTCCAGCCGTAGCTTCCCATACTAAAGCTGGAAAAATAGGGAACTTGCTTCTGAACGCGCTGAAAAGGACCTAGCAGCCTTGCTGGGGTACAAATAACTTTTTTTATGATGTTATTAAGTCTCCCTAAGCCCAAAAAAATCTACAACCATCCATTGAGGGAGTCATGGGCTTAGAATTCCTAGTTTTACAAAATAGGAATAAGGACCTAGCAGCCTTGCTGGG